>Ga0209474_10000850_pt1 | contig 31505 bp, 23 predicted proteins | sample GraSoiAngelo_145_FD_185902 | JGI IMG/M metagenome (GOLD analysis project Ga0209474, IMG submission 185902) | Grasslands soil microbial communities from the Angelo Coastal Reserve, California, USA - 14_1009_05_20cm (SPAdes) (version 2) | ecosystem: Environmental > Terrestrial > Soil > Grasslands...
CAGCCATCAGGACGATGTCCTCGCCGTGGCGGTGGTAGAAATCGCAGGCGTCACCGGAGGGCTCGACGCAGGGTGTGCCGGCCGCGTGTTCCCACGCCCACCAATCGCTGTTGAGGTTGCCCCCCTCGACCTGATGGGCCGATTGCGCCGTGCCAAACAGAAAGTCCTCTGGGAAGTTCCCCATCCGCCGTACATTAAGGCGTTGCCCATCATTCCGGCTGAGGCGTTGTCGACGACGCCGCGTCCCGAGTACCCGCGCCCGCGGCTGCGCCGGCGGGATTGGGCGAGCCTCAACGGCACCTGGCAGTTCGCCTTCGACGCACCCGACTTCGATCGATCGATCGTCGTGCCCTTCGCCTATCAATCCGTGCTCTCGGGCATCGGCGAGCGCGCGCTCCACGATACGGTCTGGTATCGGCGTCGCTTTACCCGGCCGGAGGCGGATAGGCTGATCCTCCATTTTGGTGCGGTCGACTACGCCGCGACCGTTTGGGTCAATGACGTCGAGGTGGCGCGCCACGAGGGTGGCCATACCCCATTCAGCATCGACATCACCGCCGTGGCGCGAGGCGGCGACAACGAGCTGGTCGTGCGGGCCGATGACCCGGCCTCCGATCCCAGCCTACCCCGTGGCAAACAGACATGGAAGGAGAAACCCGAGGGGATCTTCTATACCGCCACCACCGGCATCTGGCAAACGGTATGGCTCGAGCCACTGCCACAGCGTTACGTCACCTCCCTCAGCCTGTGGCCCAAGCTCGATGAGGGCGCACTGGAGTTCGACGTGGGAACGTCGGATGCAGATGCCAACGTCGAGCTCAACGTCACCCGGGAGGGACGCTCCCTGGGCACATTTGTGGGACGTTGTGGTCGCGGTCGATTAGCCCTAGCGGAGGTGAGCGCGTGGAGTCCGGAGAATCCGGTGCTCTACGAGCTCACCGTCAGACTCGTGGACGATCGCGGCCGCGACCTCGACCGGGTTGAGAGTTATTTCGGGATGCGCACCGTCGGGACGCGCGATGGGCGTTTCCTGTTGAATGGCGAGCCCTACATCCAACGACTGGTGCTGGACCAGGGATACTTTCCCGGCGGTTGGTACACCGCCGCCTCCGACGCCGATCTCCGCCGTGACATCGAGCTCGCGAAGGGCCTCGGCTTCAACGGGGCGCGCAAGCACCAGAAAGTTGAAGACCCCCGCTGGCTCTACTGGGCGGATCGTCTCGGCTTCCTGGTCTGGGCCGAGATGACCAACTTTCACGAGCACACCGCGCAGGCTGAGCAGCGACTGATGGATGAGCTCGCTGCCGCTATCGAGCGCGATAAGGACCACGTTTGCATTGTCGCCTGGGTCCCGATGAACGAGAGCTTCGGTCTCGCGCGGCCAATGCAGGACGGCGTCCTTGCGAGCGTGATCAACCGCCTCCACGATCTGGCACATCAGCGCGATGGGACGAGGCCTGTCTCATCGAACGACGGTTGGGAGCACGCGCGCACAGACATCTGTACGCTGCATGACTACGGGACGCCGGCCGAGCTGCGGGGTCGATACGCTACGCTCGCGTCGGCGCTCGAACCGTCGGGGCGGCCGCGACCGCCCTACCTGCCTGGTTACGCCTACCACGGTGAACCGCTGCTGGTCAGCGAGTTCGGTGGCCTTGCGCTCCAGGGCTCGGGCGGCTGGGGATATGAGACAAGAGCCAGCGCGCGCGAGCTCGTCGACCGCTACCAGGAGCTGGTCGCGGCCTTGATGGCGCCGGGTCCGGTGGAAGGATTCTGCTACACGCAGCTGACTGACATCGAGCAGGAATGCAATGGCCTGCTGACCTTCGATCGCCGTCCCAAAGCCGACGCCGCGATCCTGCGCCCCATCACGCAAACCTTGAAACGGCGCTAACACTTCCTGTCACCGAAGCTGCGAGCGGCGCTAATACTTCCTAATGCGTCCGCCGGCGGGCCGTCAATTCATTGACAAAGAGGGAGACCGGGCCATAGACTCGCTGCCAAGGGGTCCTTTGGGACCTCCGCGTGAGCGCGCCGGGACGCTGTCCCGGTCAACGGGAGGAGGAATCAATGGGAAGGCTAACCCGAATTCTGGCCGCGATGGCCATCGTGGTTCTCGGCGTCACGGCGTGCGGCACCAGCAACACGGCAGGGGGGAAGATCGGTGGCACCGTCCATATCCTCGGCACCTGGACGGGCGCGGAGAAGGACTCGTTCGACGCGGTCATGAAGCCGTTCACGGATCAGACCGGCGTCAAGATTTCGTTCGAGGCCACCCGAGACCTCGATGCCATCCTGCAGACGAAGATCGCGGCCGGCAACCCGCCTGACGTCACCGCGGCACCCGGCATCGGCACCTTGATCAAGCTCGCCAGGGCCGGGAAGGTTGTGCCACTCGACGACAAGCTCGATACGACTGAGCTCAACGCGAACTATGGCGCGGACTGGATCAACCTGGGCAAGATCGACGGCAAACTCATTACGCTCTATGCCTGGGCGGCGCTAAAGGGGCTCGTCTGGTACGACCCCAAAGCCTTCTCGGCGAAGGGCTATCAGGTTCCCAAGACCTGGACCGAGCTGATGTCGCTCCAGAGCAAGATCGTGTCGGACGGTGGAAAGCCGTGGTGCGTCGCCCTCGAGAGCCAGGCTGCGTCGGGGTGGCCGGGAAGCGACTGGGTCAAGGAGATCGTTCTGAGCCAGTCCGGACCGACGGTGTATGACAACTGGTGGCAGGGCAAGCAGAAATGGACCTCGACTGAAATCAAGCAGGCCTGGACGACCTGGGGCCAGATCCTCGGATCCAACGGCGCAAATGTCTACGGCGGCAAGCAGTACATGGTTTCCACCACATTCGGCGACGGCGGCCAGGGGCTGTTCAGCAGCCCAGCGAAGTGCTACATGTTCAACCAGGGTTCGTTCATCACGAGCTTCTTCGACGGCTATACCCCCAAGCCGACCGCTGGAACCGACTACGCCGTCTTCCCATTGCCGGACGTCAACACCGCGAACACCGGCGCCCACGTGGTTGCCGGGGATGCCTTCCTCATGACCAAGGACACGCCCCAGGGGCGGGCGCTGCTGAAATACCTGGCGACGGCGGATGCCCAGGACATCTGGGTGAAGCGAGGCGGCGGCAAGATCGCCATCAACAAGAAGGTGTCGCTGAGCGACTATCCCGACGCGATCTCGAAGTCGCTCGCGCAGGTCGTGGGCGACACCAAGATCGCGCGCTACGATGCGGGCGACCTGATGCCGAGCGATATGCAGAAGGCGTATTGGGGCGCCGTCCTGAAGTTTGTCCAGAACCAGTCACAGCTGGATGCCATCCTCGCTGATCTCGACAAGACGCAGGTGACTGCCTATGCGTCGCCGTAATCGGACACGCTCAATAACGGGATAGCCGCATGGACGGGAGCTGAGGCTTGATCGCCCGGATGCCAGTGCTGCAGGTCGACTGGGAGACGCTGGTGTCGGTCAATCTGCCGACGCTCCTGCTCGTGATCGTGGCCGTCCCGCTTGCCCTTGTCGGCTACATCGTGGGTGCCGACGTGCTGGTGCGACGGCTGCCGAAGCGCAGCCAGGCGTCCGTTCGTCCCTGGGTGTGGGTCGGACCAGCCATCCTCTTCGTCGGTGTCATCCTCGTCTACCCCATGGTCGGCACTATCGTGCGAAGTTTCTTCGACCGACATGGCAGCACGTTCGTGGGACTGGGCAACTTCACGAGGCTCCTTACCGACGGTGGCATCTTGATTGTGCTGAGGAACAACCTTTTGTGGTTGCTTCTTTATCCGGGCTTGGTGCTGATATTCGGTCTGCTTCTCGCCGTCCTCGCCGACCGCGTGCGATACGAGAAGTCGGTCAAGACCCTGATCTTCATGCCAATGGCCATCTCCTTCGTGGCGATGGCCATCATCTGGCAGTTCGTCTACTACTACAAGGACCCCTCCGAGCCCCAGACGGGCACGCTCAACGCCATCCTCGTCAACGTCTTCCATGGCCAGCCGATCACCTGGATCCAGGACCCTCGATTCAACAACTTCGCCCTGATCCTCATCGGTGTCTGGGGCGGTACTGGCTTCGCCATGGTGATCCTCTCGGCCGCGCTCAAGGGCATCCCCGGTGAGCTGCTGGAGGCCGCTCGAGTGGACGGCGCCAACGAACTCACGGTGTTTCGCCGCATCATTCTGCCGCTGATGATGCCGACCATCGTCGTCGTCGGCACGACTATGGTGATTTTCGCCCTCAAGGCCTTTGATGTCGTCTACGTGATGACGGCCGGCAACTACAACACCGACATCCTGGCGAGGCGGATGTACTCCGAGCTCTACAGCGCCGGGAACAATGCCAATGCGAGCGCGCTCGCCGTGATCCTGCTGCTGGCCGTGGTCCCGGTCCTGATCTTCAACTTGCGCCAGTTCCGCGCCGTGGAGTCACGGCGATGAGCGTGGCCGTCACCACCCCGGTCCCCACACCTACCACTTCGGCTCCCGCACGCCGGCCGAAACTGCGGAGGCAGCGACTTTCGGCCCGTGTTTCCAGCGCCGGATTGAACGTCGCCGTAGTGGCGCTCACCCTGGCCTGGATCGTGCCCACGCTCGGGTTGCTGATCAACTCCTTCCGGGCGGGTGGGGCGTTCAATACCAGCGGTTGGTGGACGGCGCTCGCGCCGCCATTCAACTTCACGCTCGACAGCTATCGCGCCGTGCTCGGTGCCAGCGACCTCGCCCCCAGCTTCTTCAACAGCTTCATGATCACCATCCCCGCCACGCTCATCCCGACCGCGATTGCCGCCTTCGCCGCCTATGCCTTTGCCTGGATGAAATTCTGGGGCCGCAACTGGATCTTCCTGGCGCTCGTCGGGCTGCTCGCCGTACCCCTGCAACTGACCTTCATCCCACTGCTGACGCTCGCGGTCAAGCTCGGACTCAATTCGGGCAACACGCTGCCCGGTGGCCTCAACGCCGGTTTTCTCGCCGTCTGGATTGCCCATACCGGCTACGGCTTGCCCTTCGCCATTTACCTGCTGGCCAACTTCTTCCGAGTGTTGCCGACGGATCTGTTCGAATCCGCCGAGATCGACGGCGCGGGACCGGTTACCGTCTTTTTCCGCCTCGTTCTGCCGCTGTCCGTCCCGGCGCTGGCATCGCTGGTCATCTTCCAGTTCCTCTGGGTCTGGAATGACCTGCTGGTGGCGTTGATTTATGTCGGCGGTACGCCAGAGGTCGCCCCACTCACCGTGACGCTGACCAACCTGGTCGGCTCGCTCGGCCAGCACCGCGAGTACCTCACGGCCGCGGCCTTTGTGTCGATGGCCGTTCCGCTGATCGTCTTCTTCACCCTCCAGCGCTACTTCGTTCGAGGCATCCTGGCGGGTTCGGTCAAGGGCTAAAAGGCGGCGCTCAGCGCCGCGTGAGCACCGTGGCGAGGAGCGTCATGAGGAGAAGGGCGGGGACGCCAACCAGGACGACCGTCATCAACAGGAACAGGCTCTGCGTATCCGACGGCGATCCCGTGTCGGCGGCGCTCGCCGCCTGCGCGGTCGGAGCGAGCGCCACCGCTTGAGCTGAGCCCTCAGCGGGGGGTGCACCGGCAAGCGGCAAGCGGCCGGCCCCGGTCGCATCTGCGACCGCGACCGGCTGCGGCGTCGGCGCGCTCGGGGTTGGTGGTACGGTGGCTGCCGGGGCTGGCGTGCCGGTCGGGGCCGGCGTTGGTTGCGGGGTGGGTGGGGGTGTTGGCCGCGGTGTTGGTGGCGGCGTAGGTGGGGCCGTCGGCGGCGGAGCGGGGGTCGGCGTCGGCTTTGGCGTTGGGGTTGGCGACGATGACGGCGAAGGATGTGGCCGCGCGGCGTGAGCGGCCACGACCTGGGAGCCGGTGGTGACCTCTCCGAGCGAAGCGTAGGCGGCCAGCAGCAGCAACGCCGCCGCGAGCGTGAGCCCACGCTGGCGCAGGTCCATGCCCTTCCCTTGCCTCCTGCCGAGAATCTCTGCCCAACAGGATACCGAGCGTGATGGAAAAAGAACAGTCCGTGGCTTGGCCGGGCCCGCCTACCATTAACGAATGCCCGATTCCGATCGAATTGCCGTCGTGACCGGCGCCAGCTCCGGCATCGGCGAGGCGACGGCACGGGGACTCCGTGCAGCCGGCTTCTTCGTTGTGCTCGGCGCCCGTCGCGAGGATCGCCTGATGGCGGTCGCGCGCGAGCTCGGGGGTCGAGGCCTACCCCTCGATGTCCGCGATCTGGCCAGCATCGACGCCTTCACGGCCGCGATCGCTGCCGAGTACGGTCAGGTCGAGATTCTGATCAACAATGCCGGCCTGGCGGCGGGCCTGCAACCGCTCGCCCAGGGCAACGACGACGATTGGGTGCAGATGATGGAAACGAACGTGCTCGGTCTGCTGCGCGTCACCCGGGCGATGCTCCCCTTGCTGCGGCGGGCCCCGCGCGCGCACATCGTCAACCTGGGATCGGTGGCCGGCTTCGAGGTTTATCCGGGCGGCGTGGGCTATACCGCCAGCAAGCACGCGGTGCGCGCCATCACCAAAACACTTCGCCTCGAACTCATGGGCGAGCCGATCCGGGTCACCGAGATCGAGCCGGGCATGGTGGAGACCGAATTCAGCCTGGTCCGATTCAAAGGGGATCGCGAGAAGGCGTCGAACGTGTACCAGGGGATGCAGCCCCTGACCGGCGCGGACATCGCCGATTGCATCGTGTGGGTGGTGACCCGGCCACCCCACGTGAACGTCGACGAAATGGTGGTCCGGCCGATCGCGCAGGCGACCGTCCGCGACGTCGCCCGCAAAAGCTAGCCGGGTCGGTGTCCGGCTTATTCACAGGCCTTCCACATCATTCACAGGGTGCGCGTCACCCAGCGACCAGGAGCGTGGCGCCGTCCCAAGAATTGACGCCGTGGCAGGCTACTGATATGATAGTCACGGTATCAACTAAGTCATCAAGGTACCAGGGAGGTAAACATGGCAGTCGTTCATGAGCACGACGATGGCGACGGTGGCTCCAGTGCGGCGGTAGTGGCGATCTTCCTGATCGCCTTGATCGTCATCCTCGCGATCCTGTTCTATGGGTTCGCGGTGGCGCACTGGTTCGGTGTCGGCGGGAACACGACCATCATCAACCCGCCGTCCACAGCCCCGTCGATCGCGGCTTCGGCATCAGCCTCCACATCCCCCTAATTTCCGAGCCAGCATCAGCAAAAAGGCCGGCCGGTGCCGGCCTTTTTTCGTGCCACGCCGGGGTGCGACGTTCCTGTAACAGGTGTCGCAAGGTCGTGAACGGACAATGCCGTCATGCATCTCGTTGAACTCATTCGGCTTCGGCTTGCGCACGTGACCGACAACGAGCGGGGCCAATCGATGGTCGAGTACGCCCTGATCCTGGTCCTGATCGCGGTGGTCGTGATCGTCGTCTTGATCCTGCTCGGCAACCAGGTCGCCAACGTCTTCTGCAACATCAGCGGCGCCATCGGGCAGTAAGCGTCGGCGTAGGCTCTTGCCATGCGCGCCGGCTGCAGCCTCGTGATCCTGGCCGGCGGCCTGAGCCGCCGCATGGGTCGCGACAAGGCCGCCCTGCCGGCGGGCGACGGAACGCTCATCGAGCACCTCGCTCGCCGACTCGCGCCGGTCGTCGACGAGACGATCGTCGCCGGTGGATCAGGCCGGCATGACCTTCCCGGGGTGACGACCGTCGCCGACCGCTATCCCGGCCTCGGCCCGCTGGCCGGAATCCATGCCGGACTGGTCATGGCGCGCTCCCCACTCGTCTGGGTGGTCGGTTGTGATCTACCCGATGTCGACCCGGGGCTGGCTGCCCTGCTCTGCGGGCTGGCCGGTGGCGTTGACGCCGTGGTCCCGCGCATCGACTCGGAGTCGCAGGGCGTGTGTGCCGTCTACGATCGCGCGCTGGCGCCGCGCATCGATCGCCTCCTCGCGGCCGGCGAGCGCCGCGTCAAAATGTTGTTGGCCGCGAGCAACGTCCGCTACGTGACGGAGGAGGAGTTGCGCGCGATCGATCCGGAGCTGCGCTCCTTTCGCAACCTCAACACGCCGGCCGATTATCGTGCCTGGCTTACGACGCGACCGGCTTCGCCCTGAACGCATCCAGCTGACGCGCCAGCTCGCTCGGGTCCTGGGTCGGCGCCTGGCAGACGAAATGCTCGCAGAGATAGGCGGTCGCCCTGCCACCAAGCGCCTGCCGGTCCGCGAGCAGCGGGATTGTCCCAGGCCCGGCGCTGGCGGCGAGCAGGCGATTGGGGAGAAAGCGCTCCGCGACGACCTGGAGCAGGCGGTCGGCCTGCGCGTCCCCCGGCTGTCCGATCACGGCCAGCTCCACGACCCGGCCGAGGTGGAAATCGAGCGCCGTCAGCAAATGTCCGAACGCCAGGGGCGTCTTGGCCGCGGTCGGGGCCAGGCGCTCGAGCGTTAACCGCGCCCTGTCCGTCCACGACGGCTCGCCCAGCAGCATGCCCGCGCGCAACAGGACATCGACGGCCAGCGAAGTGCCCGACGGGATGGCATTGTCGGTCACGTCCTGGGGTCTCACCACCAGCCGCTCCTGGTCTTTCGCGGTATCGAAGAAGGCCGCGGCCTCCTCATCCCAGAAGGCGGTCAGCATTTCGGTCACGAGGCGGCGGATTTCCTCGAGCCACTGCGGATCGAAGGTCGCCTCGTAGACACTCAACACCCCGTCGGCCACCGCCGCCTGGTCTTCGAGGAAGCCCGCCAGCGGCGCGCGGCCGTCCTTGTAGCTGCGCCGCATGCGCCCGTTCTCTCGCATGCGCGAGAGCAGAAATCGGGCATTCGCCTCGGCTGCCGTGACCAGGTCCCGGCGCCCGAGCACCCGTCCGGCCTGGGCCACCGCGCGCAGCATCAAGCCATTCCATCCGGCGATCACCTTTTCATCGCGATGCGGACGCACCCGCTGCGCCCGAGCCGCCATAAGCCGGTCGCGGGCGCTATCGAGGACCTCGGTCGCGCCCGACGCCACGGGATGCAGGATGTTGCGACCCTCGAAATTTCCTGCGGTCGTGACATCGAAGGCGCTGGCGAGGGCGCGCGCCGCGTCGACGCCGAGCACGGCGTCGAGTTGCGCCGGCGTCCAGAGATAGAAACGGCCCTCCTCGCCCTCGCTATCGGCGTCGAGGCTGGAGTAGAACGCGCCCTCCGGCGACGTCATCTCGCGCAGCACGAAGGCCAGCGTTTCCTCGGCGACACGTCGAAGCGCCGGGTCATGGGTCAGCTGCCAGGCGTCGAGATACGCCCCCGTCAGCAGGGCGTTGTCGTAGAGCATCTTCTCGAAGTGCGGTACCAGCCACCGCTCGTCGACGCTGTAGCGGTGGAAGCCTCCGCCAAGCTGGTCGTAGATGCCGCCGGCCGCCATCGCGCGCAGCGTCTGCAGGGCCATCTCCAGCGCGGCCGGCTGCCCGGTGCGCACGTGGTGACGCAGGAGAACCTCGACGAGCATCGGTTGCGGAAATTTGGGTGCGCCGCCGAATCCCGCGTGCGCTGCGTCGAATGCGCGGGCGACCTGCGCGGCGGCTTCGTCCAACAGCGCCGGGGTGAGTTCGCCGACCGCCAGTGGCACGGCCGGCCGCTGCAGAAAATCACGGACCTGGGCGGCGGTTTCTTCGACGTCGGCCGGCCGCTTCGCAAAGGCATCGGCCACCGCGGCCAGCACGCCTCGGAACCCCGGCATCCCGAACCGATCGCTGGGCGGAAAGTAGGTGCCGGCGAAAAATGGCGTGCCGTCGGGCAGCAGGAACACGGTCATCGGCCATCCGCCGGAACCGGTCATGCCCTGCACCGCCCGCATGTAGACCTGGTCGAGATCCGGCCGCTCTTCGCGATCGACCTTGATGGAAACGAAGTCGCGATTCATCAGCGAGGCGGTCTGCGGATCTTCGAAGGACTCGCGGGCCATCACGTGACACCAGTGGCAGGCGCTGTAGCCGATGCTCAGCAGGATCGGCTTGTGTTCGGTGCGGGCGCGCTCCAGTGCCTGCGAACCCCAGGGATACCAGTCGACCGGGTTGTTGGCGTGCTCGAGCAGGTAGGGGCTGGTCTCCTGGGCGAGTCGGTTTGCCATGGCATCACTCTAGCGGCCCTCCTCCGAATGGCTGCCGTAATGGGCCAGATGGACTACCGGGTCGAAACGGACCACCCCTAGGATGCTTGACATGCGGGGGTTGCTCGCCGTCGCCGGCCAGCGCGGCCTCTCCGTGGGCAGCCTGCTGATCGCCGCCGGCGCTCTTACCCTCTACCAGATGACCTCCCTGGTGCTGGGTCCCGCCGGGAGCCGCGAGCTCCATCTCTCGCTGGCGATCCCCGCCGTCGACGCCGACGACGTTTTGGAAGTGGCAACGCCCAGCGGCAGTCGCGCCCTGGGGATGGTGGTCGCCATCACTCCGGCTCCTCCCCCCGCGGCGTGGCGACCGGCGCCGCGCCGGCCCGCGCAACCAGGCCCCACCGCAGTACCGGCAGCGGCACCGGTCGTCGCCACCCCGCCGGCGCTGCCCGTCGCATCGGTACCCCCGCAACAGCACCGGCACGGGCATTCGCAACCGCCCAAGCAGCACGACGCCGACTAACTATCATGACCCCGATGAGCGGGGGATTCGACTGGCTCGCCGTCGGCGACGTGGCGGAAGAACGCGCGGCAGCCAGCGGTCCGGGAATCCTGGGCGGCGGGGCGGCCCGGCTCGCGGCCCATGCCGCGGCGCTGCGTGCCCGCACGGCGCTCGTCGCCAAAGTTGGAGCCGATGAGCCGGGGCGCCGCGTGCGTGATGCGCTTGAACGGCTCAAGGTGGATCTGCGCTGGCTGCGCGAGACGCCGCGATTGCACACCACCATCTGGCATCAGCCGGACGGCGAAGCCCAGGGGCGGCGGGTCGAGCGCGGCGCCGACCTCGCGCTCCGGCTCGACGAGCTCCCGCCGATCTTTGTGCGGGCCGCGCTTACCGCGGTTTCCGGGTACGCGCTGTCGGTCGAGCCCGCCAGGTCGGCGGCGCTGGGGGCGCTGGCCGGGGCGCAAGCCCGCGGCGGTCGCTCCGCGCTTCTGCTCGAGGCCGACCTCCTCTGGTGGACGAATGCGCGCATGACCCGCCGCGTGCTCGAGCCGGCGCTCGCCGCCGTGGAGAGCGTGGCGCTGCAGGCGGCGGACGCCCGGGTTCTGTTCGGCTCGGTCGATAGCCGCGAGGCGCTGCGCTTACTGGCCGGCCTGGGGCCTCGCCTGGTCTATCTGGCGGAGCCGGACGGCAGCGTGTGGCTCCGTGAGGGCGGCCGCGTCCACTGGTGCCCGGCCGATGCGAGCGAGGATGCGCCGCGCGATCGCTATGCGGGCCCCGCGGCGTTCTGGGTCGGGCTGGCGCAGCGGTCGGCGCCCAGGAAAGCCGCCGCCGATTCCGTCCGCTACGCCCAATCGGTTCGGCGCCCCGGCGCGCCCCGCCAACCGCACGGTTCTCTGCCCGCGGCGCCGAAGGGCAGGGAGGAGCTGTCGCGACTGTAACGTCCCAATGGCGCCGGTGGCGCAGCCCGGCGACGCCGGGTTGGTGCCGCCCACCGGGCCCGTTGCTCTTGCGTGGGGGCTTCGTGGCGCCGCTGGCTGGTCACCGCCGTCGCCTGCGCGGTCCTCTTGCCGTCCGCGGCCGCACTTCCGTCGCGGCCCAATCCCGCGTTGAGCGTGTCCTTTATGGTCGAGCCGGCCGCGCTCGACGCGCCGGTTAACCCTTCGCCAGCGCCGACAGATGCGGCTGGATCCGCGACCACGCGATAGCGTGGCTCGGGATTCCCGCCTGGCTCAAGTACCGGTCGCGCAGGCCGCTCATGTCCGGATAGCTGTGGACGTAATAGATGGCGCGAATGCCGGCACTGATCAGCAGCTTCACGCACTCGATGCAGGGAAAGTTGGTGCAGAAGATGTCGGCCCCCGCCGTCGATGAGCCGCGATAGGCGCTCTGCGCCAGCGCGTTGGCCTCAGCGTGCGCGCAATATTTGAGCGAGAGGTCGGCGCCGCTGACGCCGCCGACGCAGGGACAGGGACGAGGAAACTCCTCGGGGTGCCAGGTCCCCTTGGGGGTGCCGTTGTAGCCGGTCGCGATCACCTGGCCATCACGCACGATGACGCAACCGACTTTTCGACTGAGGCAGGTCGATCGCAGCGCCGCCGCAAAGGCCAGGATCATCGCGTAGGAGCCCTTGTCAGGGCGTCCCTGCTCTTTGATCGCGTGTGATTCGACCGCATCAGGGTTGGGGGCGGCGCGGCGGGCGCGGCGCGCCGCTGGCCGGGAAGGCCGGGAGGTCACCGATCGATCTTAACTTGCCTTGAGGATCCGGGTTATCGTGGTCCCGCAGTGCGCGCAGGTTCCGATCCGCGCCCAGTGTCCCGACCGCAGCGCCGTGGTGGTGGCGCCCAGATCGACCGCGCAGTGGCACTGGTAGCAGAAGGTCAGCTGAGCTGGGGTCCGGTACGCATGCGGAACCGCCGGAGAGCCGAAACGGAGCGAGAGGACATTTCCTGGCTCGTGCATCTCTCTAATCCACGTAACGTCCAGTATTCATCCGCTTGTTCGGGGTTGGCGGCCACGATTCCGTAACGCTTTCTCATCCCGCTTCGACGGTTACGATGCGCCTTTCAACCGGGGCGACTTGACGGCGTGATCGGCGGGCACGCCTAATAGAGATCGGAGGTCGGGGCGCGAACAGGCGTGCCTCGGATTGGAAGCATGAATCACTCCGGTGCCGCCGGTGTGCCGCGCGGTGGCGGCCTGCGGCGTGCGCATTGGGCGGTGCTCGGAGCGCTCGCGCTCTGCCTGGTGCTGGTGGGCGGCCTGCTGCTCTACCTGTCACCGGTGCTGGCGCTACTCGACAACCACGATCTCTCGCCCGGCAAACCGCTGGCGACGCCGGCCGCCACACCGCCGCCGCTCGATTCCAAGCAGCGCGTCAACATTCTTCTGCTGGGGAGCGACAACGACCAGAAATTCGCGCAGGACGCGGTCCTCTCGCAAACCATGATCGTGGTATCCATCGACCCGGCAAAGCGCCAGGTCACGCTCCTCTCGCTGCCCCGCGACCTGTGGGTGGCGATCCCTGGACACCCCAGCGCCAAGATCGACCTGGCCTACAAGGAGGGCGGCGCGTCGCTGGCGCGAGCCACTGTCGAGAAGGCCTTTCGCATTCCCATCCATTACTACGCCTGGATCGGCCTCGACGGGCTGGTGAAGGTCGTCGACCGCCTGGGCGGCGTCGATGTCGACGTCCTGCATCCCGTGCTCGACGACAACTATCCGAACGACTTCAGCGGCAGCGGCTATGGGACGGAGCGGGTCTACCTCGCCGCGGGTCCGCAGCATCTCGACGGCCGCCATACCTTGCAGTACGTTCGCTCGCGCCACGGCGACCTGTTGAGCGACTTCGGTCGATCTGTCCGGCAGCAGCAGGTCCTGCTCGCCATGCAGCAGCGGACGGCCGGGATGGATCTGGTGACGGCCCTTCCGTCGTTTGCGCGCGACCTCAACGGCCATGTTAAGACGGACCTCGACCTGGTGCGCCTGACCCAGCTGATGCTGTTCATGCGGGGCCTGCGCGCGGGTGACGTGCACCAGGCCTTCATCACGCCCTTCGTGCGCGACGCCGTCTCTTCGGATGGCCAGCAAATCCTGACTGCTGACTGGCCGGCGGTCAACGCCTATCTGCGCCGGCTGTTCGGCGGCGATCTCCTGCCATGAGGCGTAGCCCCGCCGCCGCGCTGATGATGGTGATGCTGCTGATGGCGGGCTGCACCCAGAGCGGGGCGCCGCCGCGCGATCCCGGCAAGGTGGTCCTCCCCGTCAAGCAGGTCGAAGTTCCCGGACGGCTCTACGCAACCAAGGGGCGGAGCCTGTACCGCTTCTCGGGCACTCACCTGACGAAGCTCCTTGCCGGCATCAAGGTGAAAGATCCGGCTGTAGACGCGAGCGGGGCGCAGCTTGCGTTTGCCCAGCTGCAGGACCAGAGCTCGACAATCGGCATCTGCGATGCTCGCGGCCGCAACCTGGAATCGATCACGCCGGCAGCCGGACCCGAGGGCAAGCTCTGGGCCTTCGCGCCTCACTACTCCGACGATGGCCAGCGGATCGTCTATCTCACGGATCGCCTCAAGCAGCCGTCGAACCCGCAGAACTTGCGGCCCAACGACCTCGCTGTCTTCGGCCAGGATCTCGCCGGCGGCCCGGCGCGGCGGCTGGTGGTGCCGGTGGCTTACACCGGCGGCGACAGCGATCCAGCATTGCGCCCGGGAGCCAACGACCAGCTGCTCTATACAACCTATCTTTATGGCGGGGCACCGCTGGAGCCCGTGGCGCGTCTGACCTGGATGTCGTTACGGACGGGCGCGCGCGTCTATCTGTCGCCCGACGGCGCCCGCAATTTCGAGCCGGCCCTGTCACCGGATGGGCGCTTCGTCGCGTTCGTGCGCGCCGGCTCGGGCAGCGACGACCTCTATGTCATGCCCCTCGCGCCGAGCTTCAGCCGCGAGGCGCAACCCGCGCCGAGCGACGCGGCGTTGCTGCTCCAGGCCGGCATCGTCTCAGAGCCGGTCTGGGCACCGGACGGCAGCGCGATCGCCTTCCTGATGCTGCTCAAGGGGAGCTTCGACCTCTTCATCCTGCCCGTCGCCAATGAGCCGACCCTGCACGCGACCGGCCCCGCGAAGGCCGTCACGCATGGCAGCTTTCTCGACGCCGACTCTCGGCTTGCCTGGTCGCCCTAAGCGCGCGTCGGGGTAGCGGCGGGACGCGCGACGCGCGTTTCCTGGGGGCCGCCGGCCTTTTCCCAGATCTGGTCGACCTTGTCGATCAGTTCGAGGAATTTCTGGGCGTCGTTAAGGTCCACCGAGGCCTTCACCTTCGACCCCTGGCTGACGGCGGCCTTGAGCGCGTCCTTGAGCTCGGGGAATTTGGCATCGTGCTTCTCGGGCTTGTACCAGTCGCTCCAGAGAACGTCGAGATGGTGCTTGGCCAGCTCGGCCCGCTCCTCTTTGATGATGATCGCCCGCTGCCGGTAGACCTCGTCCTTCGAGTCGCTGTATTTCTTGATGATGTTGTAGACGGACTCCGCCTCGATGCGCGCCTGCTCCGGATCGTAGATCCCGCAGGGAAGATCGCAATGGGCCTCAACCGTCCGGCTGGGGCGAATCCACTCCATCACGTTCATGGTGCCAACTCCTCCTATAGCATGAATCGCTGATTCGTAAATCAGTCTACCCGCTGCGCGTCAACGGTGAGAGCATGGCGCCGCGATTACCATCCGGCGCGCTGGTGGTCGCGCGTGCCATCGACGGCCGCACGCGATTGCGCATCGGTGATGTCGTCGTGGCGTGCCGTCCCGACCGGCCCGAGCTGGAAATCATCAAGCGCATCACGGCCATCGACGCTGGCGGCGCGATCTTCCTGGGGGGTGACAATCCCGCCGCCAGCACCGACTCGCGACAGTTCGGCCCGGTCACGCGCGCGCACATCCTGGCGCGCGTCCGCTGGCGCTACTGGCCGCTCCCGCCCTCGCGCCTTTAGACCGGCGGGACGAGCGACTGCGCGGCATGCTGCAATCGATTGAGGACGGCGTCTTTGCCGAGGCGGCTGATCGACTCGATCAGCGGCGGCGTCACCGTTCGGCCGGTGACCGCGACCCGCAACGCCATGAAGAGGTCGCGGGACGACCAGTCCAGCCGCTCCGCCAGCGCGCGCAGCGCCGCCTCGATCGATTCCGGCGTCCAATCGGTCAGCGCGCGGAGCGTATCGGCCGCGCTCCGCAGGGCGGAGGCGGTCGCCGCGGGGTCGCGACCTTTGGGCATCAGCTGCTCCGGACGATAGGTGTCGGGGTCCTCGAAGAAAAAGCGCAACATCGCGGGCGCATCGTTCAGGCTGCGCAGCCGCTCCTGCACCAGCGGAATCAAGGGCGTCAGCGCGGGCACCGGGACGCCGGGCATTTTCGAGGCCACGCGCGTGGCCAGCTCGTCGGGGGTCAGCCGTCGAATGAACTGGCCGTTGAGCCAGTCGAGTCGCTCGAGGTTCGCGACCGCCGGGCTTGCCTGGATCTTGCCGAGGTCGAAGGCCTGGATCAGCTGCGCCATGGTGAAGATGTCCTGATCGGTGCCCGGCGACCATCCGAGGAAAGCGATGAAGTTGGCGATCGCTTCGGGCAGATAGCCGGCCTCGCGGTACTCGAGCACATCCTTGGCACCGTGCCGCTTGGCCAGCGGCTTCTTGTCGGGCCCCAGTACGAGCGGAAGATGGGCGAACGCCGGCGGCAGCCAGTTGAACGCCTGGAACAGCAATAGGTGCTTGGGCGCCGAGGGCAGCCAACCGTCGCCGCGGATGATGTGGCTGATGCGCATCGCGTGATCGTCGACGGCGAAGGCGAGATGGTAGGTGGGGAAGCCATCCGACTTGAGGAGCACGTGGTCGTCGAGCGTCTCATTGCGAAAGGTGACCGTGCCCATCACCAGGTCCTGGAGCGTCGTCGTGCCATCGATGGGGATGGCCTGGCGCACGACGAAGCGCTCACCGGCGGCGGCTCGCCGCTCTGATTCGTCACGGGGGATCGACCGGCAGCGCCGATCGTACCGTTCCGGCTCGTGCCGGGCCCGCTGCTCGGCCCGCATCTGCTCGAGCCGCTGCGGGGTGCAGAAGCAGCGATAGGCAGCCCCCGATTCCAGGAGTTCGTTGGCGGCCTGCTGGTAGATGGCTTTCCGTTCTGACTGGATCAGCGGGGTCTCATCCCAGGTCAGGCCCAGCCACTGCAGGCCCTCCTCGATCTGCTCCTGGCTGCCGGGCTTGAGGCGGGCCCGGTCGGTGTCTTCGATGCGCAGCAGGAACTGCCCGCCCTTCTGCCGGGCGAACAGGTAGTTGAAGAGGGCTGTCCGCGCGCCGCCAAGGTGCAGGGCGCCGGTCGGGCTCGGCGCGTAGCGGACGCGGACGGTCTCGTTCACCTGGGCCACGGGTCCATCGTACTCAGCGGAAAATCGCCGCCCCGCCGTCACACTCTCGATGCCTCGCTACGCGCTCGGCTGCATCAAAGACCCTTACGACCATCGCGATTTGGTCATGGCAACGTTCCTGCGTGCGCTGCCCCTCGCCGACGAGGTCGACCATTCGATGGCGCTGCCGCCGGTCTTCGACCAGGGCCCGGCCGGCACCTGCGTCGCGTGCGCTGTGGCCTACTACGACAAGACCTTTCAGAAAGGTCTCGAGCATCACTGGGCCCTGAATGATCCGGAGCACCAGTTCTCGCCGCTGTACATCTACAGCCAGCGGCGCGAACAGCCCGATGATGCGGGGATGACGATCCGCGAGGCGATGAAGCTCATCCAGGACCAGGGCGTCTGCAGCCTCGCGTGTATGCCCTATGCCGTGGAGCGCATCAATGTCCCACCCACGGCGGAGCAGCGAAAGGCCGCGTTGCCCTACCGGGCGAAGAGCTATGCGCGGCTCACCCGCATCGCCGAGATGGAGGCCTACCTGATGACGAACTGCTTCATCGCCGGCGTGATGGTGCACGAGCCGTTCATGGATGCACCCGGCGGCATCGTCCCGATGCCGAAGCCCGGGGTCGAATTCCTCGGCGGCCACGCGATTTGCATTGTCGGCTTCGACCGGCGCAACCGAATGTTCAAGTTTGCCAACAGCTGGGGGAGCCAGTGGGGCGATCGCGGCTTCGGTCATATCGGCTACGAGACATTGCAGGCGCTCCTCATGGATGCCTGGGGTATGGTCGACGCGCCGGACGGGGCCTAGCGTCTACGGATCGTGATAGACGGCGATGATGCCGGCACGTCCCACGATCACATAGACCAGGTCGGTAGCGGGATCCACCGCGACGCCATCGCCACTGGGTCCAGTGCCGACCTCGCCGAGCGGCTGGAGTGAAACCGTATCGATGACGGAGAGATTGCGGCTGCCGCCATTCGCGGTATAGAGGTGATGCTTGTGCGGGTTCAGGGTGATCTGGTCGACGCCATTGCCGATATCCACCGAGCCGAGGCACTTGTCGAGCAGCACGTCGATCACGCTGACGAGGCCGCGATTGGCCACGAAGAGCCGATCCTGGTCGCCGTCGTAGGCGATGCCGGTCGGCGCCTTGATGTCGCAGCCGCGAAATTCGGTCACCTGGCTGGTGACGAGATCGACGACCGCAACCTCATCTTTATCGTTAATCGACACGAACGCTCGTCCACCCTTCGGATCCACGGTCAGCAGTTCAGGAGCTCCCGGCAGCTTGATGGTCGACGTTACCTTGCGCGTCGTTCGATCGATGAGCGAAAGCTCCATGGCTCCCGACGAGGCGACCACGGCCGTGTCGTGCACGGGATCGTAGCCGATGGAATCCGGAGATCCATTTACCGAAATCCTCGCCAATACTTTCAGCGCCCTGGTATCGACAAGTGCGACCTCTCCCGACGTACTGGCCGAGGCGAACACGACATCAGGATCCGACGTCAGGGCGATTTGCTTGACTCCGGCCAGCCCGGGAATGCTCGCGAGAACTTTGCGTCCATGGGTGTCGACGATATCGATCGCGTTGTTGCTGGTGTGGGCGACGTAGAGGAGGTTGCGGCGCCCATCAAACGTGAGGAGATCGAAGAGCGGCTTGGCCGTGTCGGCGGGGAGCTGGATGTTGCCGCGGTCGCTCAGGGGGAGGTTGATGGCGTTCCCGTTCGCGCACCCCGCGACCAGGCAGGCGGAGAGCGTCAGCGCGCTGAGGTGGAGCGACGTGCGGATGGCCGACATCATAGTGGACAGGGCGTGCCCTTCCCGGCCGCCGCAGAAAGGGCTCTCCGGAGCTATCACCTTTCGTACCCCCGCTATTGACAGCCAGCATCGAGCGGTCTACTGTTTAGATCACATATAGGCGCCCCCATGTGACGCCGCTTGCACTAGCAGTCATTCGACCACAGGGAGTTAAACCGGGAGCCGGAGGGAAACAGTGAGCACCGATAGTACTCTTTTGCGCCATTTTGGCCATCAATTGGACGATGACGACAGCGAGCATCTGATATCAAAGTCGACCTGGCCCCTGAAGGTCTCGGGCCTGGTGTTTGCCGGACTCCTCGTCCTCGGCCGCTCGGCCAGTTCCGGCAACGTCGTTTGGAATCCGACACTTCACCCGGCCAGCTCTCCCCTGGTCGTGGTTCTCAAGGTTGCGGCGCCCCAGCATCCGGCTCCCCCGGTTCCCCGAACCATTCCCAACATCAATAACGCCGCGCTGAGCAAGAAGTCGGCGGCGAACGAGGTCATCGCCTTCTCACCCGGCAAGAACGCCGCCGGCGACGAAGGCGAAGGGGACGTCTCGGGTGCAACGCCTGCCGGCGTGACGGGTGTTGGCTCGGGTGCGGGAACGGTTGGCGGGACAACCGGCGCAGCCGGCACCGCCCCAGCCTCGGTGCAATCAACGGGACCGGCGACCGGAGCTGCTGGAACGGCCGCGGCATCGCAACAGTCGACCCTACCCGCAACGGCGGGAGCGGGCACAGCCGCGGATTCGGTCCAATCAACTGGCCCTACTGGTGGCGCAGGCACGGCCCCGGCTTCAACCCAGTCGACCGCGCCCACCGGCGGGGTCGGCACCGCTCCAGCCTCGACGCAGTCCACCGCGCTCACCGGCGGAGCGGGTACCGCTCCGGCCTCGACCCAATCGACGGCCGCGACAGCGGGCGCCGGCACCGCGCCGGCATCGACCCAGTCGACGGCGCCCACCGCTGGGGCCGGGACGGCCCCGGGCTCGACCCAGTCGACCGTGGCAACAGGTGCGGCAGGGACGGCTCCGGCTTCGATTCAGTCGACCGCACCGACCGGCGGTGTAGGGACGGCACCGGCCTCAACGCAGTCGACGGCGCCGACCGCTGGAGAGGGAACCGCACCCGGCTCGTCGCAATCGAGCGCACCGACGGCCGGCGCGGGTACGGCACCGGGCTCATCGCAATCAACCGCGCCCACCGGTGGGGCTGGCACCGCGCCCGCCTCCACGCAGTCGACCGCGCCCACAGGCGGCGTCGGAACGGCGCCGGCGTCGACGCAGTCGACCGCACCAACTGGCGGTGCAGGCACGGCGCCCGCATCCACGCAATCGACCGCGCCCACAGGCGGCGTCGGTACTGCGCCGGCATCAACGCAATCCACTGCGGCCACGGGCGGGGCCGGCACCGCGCCGGCATCGACCCAGTCGACGGCGGCGACCGGCGGTGCCGGTACCGCGCCCGCATCGACCCAGTCGACCGCGCCGACCGGCGGAGCGGGAACCGCCTCCGGGTCGACGCAATCAACCCAGGCGCCGACCGGGGCGGCCGGCACGGCTCTTGGATCGACGCAATCAACCGCACCCACCGGCGGCGTGGGGACCGCTCCAGGCTCAACTCAGTCCAGTGCCGCGACGGGTGGCGCCGGCACTGCACCGGCATCGACCCAATCCACCGCGCCGACGGGCGGCGCGGGCACAGCACCTGGTTCGTCAGGGTCCACCGCCGCGCCAACCGGCGCCGCGGGAACGGCGTTTGGCTCGACTCAATCGACCGCCCCCACGGGCGGCGTCGGAACAGCCCCTGGGTCGACCCAGTCGTCCGCACCGACCGGTGGTGCAGGAACGGCGCCCGGTTCGTCGCAGTCCACCGCAGCTCCGAGCGGCGGCGCGGGGACCGCGGCGGGCTCTAATCAATCGACAGCTGCAACCGGCGGCGCCGGCACGGCCGTCGGCTCCACGCAATCGACCGCACCGACTGGCGGTGCCGGGACCGCGCCCGGCTCGGGTCAGTCGACGGCTGGATTGAGCGGCGGCGCAGGAACCGCAGCGGGATCGGCCCCGTCGACCGCGGCTACGGGTGGCGCGGGGACGGCACCGGGATCTTCGCAGTCGACCGCGGCTCCCAGCGGCGGCGCAGGCACGGCGGTCGGATCGACGCAATCGACGGCCGCTACCGGCGGTGCCGGCACGGCAGCCGGATCCAACCAATCGACCGCGCCGACGGGTGGTGGCGGCACCGCACCCGGGTCGTCGCAATCGACGGTTGCGCCCAGTGGCGCGGGCGGCACCGCGCCCGGTTCATCGCAGTCGACGGCCAACACCGGTGGCGCCGGGAGCGCGCCCGGATCGAATCAATCGACCGCACCGACGGGTGGTGCCGGCACCGCGGCCGGATCAGGACAGTCGACCGCCGCGCCGAGTGGCGGGGCGGGGACCGCGGCCGGCTCGGCGCCGTCCACGGCCGCGACGGGTGGCGCCGGCACGGCGCCCGGCTCATCGCAATCCACGGCCGCGCCAAGCGGTGGCGCCGGGACCGCGCCCGGCTCATCGCAGTCGACCGCCAATACGGGCGGCGCCGGAACGGCTCCTGGATCATCGCAGTCAACGATGGCCCCCAGTGGCGGGGCGGGGACGGCACCCGGCTCATCCCAGTCCACGGCGGCAACCGGTGGCGCCGGCACGGCAGCCGGTTCGAACCAGTCCACCGCGCCGACGGGTGGGGTGGGGACGGCACCCGGCTCTTCCCAGTCCACGCTCGCACCGAGCGGCGGCGCGGGTACGGCAGCGGGTTCCAACCAGTCAACCGCGCCCACCGGCGGCGCGGGGACGGCCGCGGGATCGAACGCGTCAACCGCGCCAACCGGTGGCGTGGGCACCGCTCCGGGATCGACACAATCAACAGTTGCGCAAATGACCGGCGGCGCCGGAACCGGACAGGGATCGAACGCCTCGACCGCGCCGACGGGCGGCGCCGGCACCGCGCCAGGCTCAACGCAGTCAACGGTCGCGCAGATGACGGGCGGCGCGGGCACGGCCGCGGGATCGAACGCGTCAACCGCGCCGACCGGCGGCGTGGGCACGGCTCAGGGATCAACCCAGTCGACGCTGGCACAGGCAACGGGCGGCGCCGGAACCGGACAGGGCTCGAACGCCTCGACGGCGGCGACCGGTGGCGCCGGCACCGCGCCGGGGTCAACCCAGTCGACCGTCGCGCAGATGACGGGCGGCGCGGGGACCGCGGCGGGATCCAACGCGTCCACCGCACCGACCGGCGGTGTGGGCACCGCTCAGGGATCAACCCAGTCGACACTGGCGCAAGCGACCGGCGGCGCCGGAACCGGACAGGGCTCGAACGCCTCGACGGCGGCGACCGGCGGCGCCGGCACCGCGCCAGGCTCAACGCAGTCAACGGTCGCGCAGATGACGGGCGGCGCGGGGACCGCGGCGGGATCCAACGCCTCGACCGCACCGACCGGCGGCGTGGGAACGGCTCAGGGATCAACCCAGTCGACACTGGCGCAAGCGACCGGCGGCGCCGGAACCGGACAGGGTTCGAACGCCTCGACCGCGCTCACGGGCGGCGCCGGCACTGGCCAGGGGTCGGCCGCGTCGACCGGCCAGGCGACCGGCGGCGCAGGCACGGGTCAGAATTCCTCGCAGTCGACCGGGCAGGCCACCGGCAACGGTGGGACCGCCCAGGGATCGCAGGGCAACTCGTCGATGGCGCAAGCCACAGGTGGAGCTGGCACCGGCCAGAACTCCAATGCCTCGACCGCTCTCACGGGCGGAGCCGGCACCGGCCAGAACTCGGGACAGTCGACGGGCAACGCCACCGGAGGCGGCGGCACCGGGCAGAACTCGGCGCAGTCGAGCGGGCAGGCGACCGGCGGCGCCGGCACCGGTCAGGGGTCGGCAGGGAATTCAACCCAAGCGGTGGCCACCGGGGGAGCGGGTACGGGGCAGAACTCGAATGCCTCGACGGCGCTGACGGGAGGGGCTGGAACCGGGCAGAACTCCGGCCAGTCAACGGGCAACGCGACGGGCGGGGCCGGCACCGGGCAGAACTCGGGCCAGTCCACGGGACAGGCGACGGGCGGCGCGGGCACTGGACAGGGATCGGCCGGGAATTCCACGCACGCCACGGACGGCGGCACGGCTGCAAATGGGACGGGCGAAAACTCCGGCCAGTCCACCGGGCAGGCGAGCGGCGCGGCCGGCACCGGCCAGGGGTCGGCGGGGAATTCGACCCACGCGGCAGCGACAGGAGGCGCGGGCACCGGACAGAACTCTGGTCAATCGACGGCACCCTCGGGCGGCGCCGGCACGGGCGTCAATTCCGCCCCCTCAACCGGTCATGCGACGGGCGCGGCGGGCACCGGGCAGAATTCCGCCCAGTCCAGTGGCCAGGCGACCGGTGGGGCGGGCACAGGTCAGGGCTCGGCGGGAAATTCCACTCACGCGGTAGCCACCGGTGGCGCAGGCACGGGGCAGAATTCCGGACAATCGACAGCACCGACGGGTGGCGCGGGCACGGGCTCCAATTCGGGTCAGTCCACTGGCAACGCCACTGGCGCTGGCGGTACCGGCCAGAACTCAGGCCAATCGACTGGCCAGGCCAGCGGCAACGCGGGGACGGCCCAGGGCTCGGCCGGTAACTCTTCGGCGGCACAGCCAACGGGTGGGGCGGGCACGGGTCAGAACTCGGCGCAATCGACGGCACCGACCGGTGGTGCCGGCACGGCCGCGGGTTCCAACGGCTCGACGGTCGCGCAGGCAACCGGCGGCGCCGGCACCGGACAGAATTCGCAGGCATCGACGGCGGCGACCGGCGGCGTTGGGACCGGCGGCGGCTCGAACCAGTCCACCATGGCGCAGGTCACCGGTGGGGCAGGCACGGGCCAGAACTCGGCGCAATCGACGGCACCGACGGGTGGTGCCGGCACGGCCGCGGGCTCGAACGGATCGACGGTCGCGCAGGCAACCGGCGGCGCCGGTACCGGGCAGAACTCCGGCCAGTCGAGCGGGCAGGCGACGGGTGGCGCGGGGACCGGCGGCGGCTCCAACCAGTCCACCATGGCGCAGGTCACCGGCGGCGCCGGCACGGGTCAGAACTCCGCGCAATCGACAGCGCCCACGGGTGGCGCTGGCACTGCTGGTGGCTCGAATCAGTCAACCGTCGCACAGGCGACGGGAGGCGCGGGCACCGGCCAAAACTCCGTTCAATCAACGGCTGCGACGGGTGGGGTCGGCACCGGGCAGGCCTCGACGCAGTCCACCGCGCCAACGGGTGGCGCGGGAACCGGACCCGGCTCGAGCGGCTCGACGGCCGCGCCCAGCGGCGGTGCCGGCACCGCACCGGGCTCGACGCAGTCGAGTGCCGCGACGGGAGGCGCAGGAACCGCGCCCGGGTCGACGCAATCCACGGCGCTGACCGGAGGAGCTGGCACTGGCGTCGGATCCACCGGATCGACCGCCGCTCCGAGTGGCGGCGCTGGGACGGCACCAGGCTCGACCCAGTCGACGGCGCCGACCGGTGGCGCGGGAACGGCGGCGGGATCCGCCGGATCGACCGCCGCGCCCACAGGCGCAGCAGGCACGGCTCCAGGGTCTACCCAATCGAGCGCAGCCACGGGCGGCGCGGGCACGGCGCCCGGCTCGAGCCAGTCGACGCTTGGCACGGCCACGGCCGGAGCCGGGACCGGGCAGGGCTCGCAAGGCTCAACCGCAAACACGGGTGGCGCGGGCACGGGTCAGGCGTCGCATCAGTCGACCGCGCCGACAGGCGGCGTGGGGACCGCCGCGGGATCCGAGGGCGGTTCGACGGTCGCCCCGAGCGGTGGCGCTGGCACGGCGCAGGGATCCACGCAGTCAACGTCCAACACGGGCGGCGCGGGCACCGCGCCCGGCTCGACTCAATCCACGGCGCCGACGGGTGGCGCCGGCACCGCGGTAGGGTCGCAGGGATCGACGGCAGCACCGACAGCTGGCGCCGGGACGGCGCCCGGCTCGACACAGTCAAGCGCGGCAACCGGCGGCGCCGGCACGGCGCCCGGCTCGACGCAATCAACCGTAGGCGCGGCCACCGGCGGCGCTGGCACCGGCCAGGGCTCGAGCGGGTCGACCGCCAACACGGGCGGAGCGGGAACCGGACAGGGATCGACGCAATCCACCGCACCGACGGGTGGGGCTGGCACCGCGCCCGGTTCGTCGCAGTCAACCGCCGCGCCGAGCGGCGGCGCAGGCACGGCCCCCGGATCAACCGCGTCGACCGCCAACACCGGTGGGGCAGGCACCGCGCCTGGATCGACCCAATCATCGGCTGGAACGGGCGCCGCGGGGACCGCACCGGGCTCGTCGCAATCAACCGCCGCGCCTAGCGGCGGCGCCGGCACGGCGCCGGGATCGACCGCGTCGACCGCCAACACCGGCGGAGCGGGGACGGCACCCGGCTCGACCCAATCCAGCGCAGCCACCGGCGGCGCCGGCACGGCTCCCGGCTCGGCCGAGTCCAGCGTTGCGACCGGGGCGGCCGGAACCGCACCAGGCTCGAGCCAGTCGACACTGGCACCTAGCGGCGGGGCGGGCACCGCGCAAGGATCGACACAATCGACCGCGCTGACGGGCGGAGCCGGTACTGGTCAGGGCTCGACCCAATCGAGTGCGGCCACGGGTGGAGCTGGCACCGCGCCAGGGTCGACCCAGTCGAGCGCGCCCACCGGTGGCGCCGGGACCGCCCCAGGATCGACCGCATCGACGGCGGCGACGGGCGGTGTCGGAACCGCGCCCGGGTCAACGCAATCGACGGCGGCAACGGGCGGCGCCGGGACCGCACCCGGGTCGACGCAGTCCACGGCGGGGACCGGCGGAGCGGGTACCGCACCCGGCTCGACGCAGTCGACGGTTCTTACGGCCGGCGCAGGCACCGGCGTGGGGTCAACGCAGTCCACGAACGCCACGGCCGGAGCGGGAACCGCGCCCGGCTCAACGGGCTCATCAGCAGCAACCGGTGGTGCCGGCACGGCGCCTGGATCGACACAATCGTCGGTCGGCACCGGTGCGGCAGGGACGGCTCCAGGCTCCACGCAATCGACCGTTCTGACGGCCGGCGCGGGGACCGGCGCAGCTTCGATCCAGTCCACGAACGCGACGGCTGGGGCCGGTACGGCGCCGGGATCGACGCAATCGACGGCGCCCACTGGAGGCGCGGGGACCGCATTCGGATCGCAGCAATCAACCGCCCCAACGGGTGGGGCCGGCACGGGCGTGGAGTCGACCCAGTCGACGCAGGCGACCGGTGGGGCCGGCACCGGAGTGGGTTCCGAGCAGTCGACGACGCTGACGGCCGGGGCCGGAACGGGCCAGGGCTCGACGCAGTCGACGCAGGCAAGCGGTGCGGCCGGCACCGGGCTCGGATCGACTCAATCGACCACCGCCACCGGCGCGTCCGGCACGGGCCAGGGCTCGACGCAGTCGACCGCTGTTGGTAGCACGGGCAGTGCGGAAACCGTGACCCAGGGAGGAGGCGGAGGCGCGGCTGGACAGGGCGCAGGGCAGCTGGCGAACACCGGGTCGGGCCCCATGGGCCTCGAGGCCCTGCTCGGGGCCTTGCTCGCGGCGTTGGGCGCGGCCATGCTCAAGCCGAAGGAGATCTGGCGCCGCTTCGTCCGCTAAACGTCGACCAGGAAGCCGCCGGGTAGTGGCCCGGCGGCTTCTTTACGTGCGCTATTTGTTCGGAATAGTGCATTTCAAGTATCAGCTTTTATATACGCATAATTGACACCAGTGTGGCGGCCCGCTAAGCTTTGACCTATAGCGCCATTGACCGATGCGTCATTGGCCATCACACTGAGTGGTGGGAGGCGTCGACTGAATCATTTGGGTTTGGAGGGAAATTGAGTGAGCGTTAACTCCGCCTATCTTGCGAAGCAAGGCTCCGACAACGATGATTCCGAGGTTCTGATTTCTCGATCGACCTGGTCGCTCAAAGTGTCAGGACTTCTTTTTGCGGGACTGCTCGTGCTTGGGCGTACCGCAACCTACGGGAATCTGACCTGGACCCCGACCTTTCATCCGGCGTCGTCACCGCTCGAGGTGATTACCAGCGGACGGGCGCCGTCCGCGCCTGCGGTGCCTAAGTCGTCCGGGACGGATTTCCTGGCGGCGGTCAAGCGGAGTGCCTCCGAGGAAGTCGTGGTCTTCAACGCCGGGGACAGCGGAGAGGGCGGTGGCCACGATGGCAACCACTCGCACGACGGCAAGGGTGCTGGGGATAACCATTCAACGGATACCAAGAGCCAGCACTCGAATGAGAACGATTCGCAGGGCTCAGCGCATAGCGGTGCCGCCGGTACCGCGTCGGGCTCAGCGCAATCAACCGCCGCGGCCTCGGGTGCCGCGGGAACGGCCGCGGGTTCCGGGCAATCAAGCGCTGCCAAGAGCGGGGCGGCGGGTACGGCTGCCGGTTCCGGGCAATCAAGCGCTGCCAAGAGCGGGGCGGCGGGTACGGCTGCCGGTTCCGGGCAATCGAGCGTTGCCAAGAGCGGCGCGGCCGGTACTGCCGCTGGGTCCGGGCAGTCGAGCGTCGCGAAGAGCGGCGCTGCGGGTACTGCCGCTGGGTCCGGGCAGTCGAGCGTCGCCAAGTCCGGCGCCGCCGGTACCGCTGCGGGCTCTGGGCAGTCGAGTGGGCAGCAGACGGGTGGCGCGGGTACAGGCGCCGGCTCCGGGCAGTCAAGCGGACAGCAGACCGGTGGCGCGGGTACAGGCGCCGGCTCCGGGCAGTCGAGTGGGCAGGCGACCGGTGGCGCGGGTACCGGCGCCGGCTCCGGGCAGTCAAGCGGGCAGCAGACCGGTGGCGCAGGTACGGGCGCTGGCTCGGGCCAGTCGAGCGGGCAGCCGACGGGTGGCGCGGGAACGGGCCAGGGCTCGACGCAGTCAACGACCGCGACCGGCGCAGCCGGCACCGGCGTTGGCTCGACACAATCAACCAACGCGACCGGCGCGGCCGGCACCGGCGTTGGCTCGACGCAGTCAACCAACGCGACCGGCGCGGCCGGCACCGGCGTTGGCTCGACACAATCAACCAACGCGACCGGCGCGGCCGGCACCGGCGTTGGCTCGACACAATCAACCAACGCGACCGGCGCCGCCGGCACCGGCGTTGGCTCGACACAATCAACCGCGGCGGGTGGCGCAGCCGGTGGAACGGTCATCGAGACGACGGGCTCAGTTGGCGCTGGCGGCGCGGGCGGCGGCGGCACCGTGACGGAAACGACAGGCGAAGTGGGTGGTGCCGGAGCCGGCGGTGGGGGTGCGGCTGCTCAGCTTGCCACGACCGGACAGGGTCTGTTGAATCGGGCGGAGTCGGCGCCGGCGGCGACCGGGGCCCTGGCGGGCTTGATCGCACTGCTGGCGGCGGCGTACGTCAAGCGTCGCGAGATTCTCTCGAGGTTCCTTCGGTAGGGATGGATGAGGAGCCGTCGGGTTGCCGCGCAGCCCGACGGTTTTTCTTTGGGGCGATGCAAAAATGCGTAAGCTGTTGATGGCAGAGCGATGAGTGCCACGTACTCGGAAATCAAGGCGCTGTCGGAGCCGGAGGTCATGACGGACTTCTTGGCCAGCGAGGTCATCAGCCCGGCATTGCCCGGCGTGCGCGTGAAGAAGGTACGAGCCGTATCGGGTCGGCGCTTCGAGGCTCCGCGGGTCCTATGGAACGTCTACGAGGCCGAGCTGGAGCTCCCCGGAGGGGTTGAGATCAAACCACTCATCTGGACTAAGGCGTTCTTCAACGATGCGGACTGCGAAGACTATCGCCACCGGATTTCCTGGGTGCTCCGGCACCGCAACGGCAACCCGCTGGATCCGCAGGGCTACGTGAGGTTTTTCCCTGAGCGGAATTACTTCGTGTTCTTCTTTCCAACGGATCCAACCTTCCCCTCGATGCCCACCGTTTTCGACGTGGAGGCGATGCGACCGATCCTTGAGCCGCACTACCAGTACCTCCGCCCTGATGCGACAATCCGCTCCTTGAAGGCGGTACGGGTCAAGTACCTGCCGGAGATCTCCTGCATCGTCCGCTACGAAGCCGACATTGGCGAGGAACGTCCGCTGTCGATTTACGGAAAAGTGCAGCACAGCCGGCGTGGCGCCTTTACCTATGACGTGATGAAGGCGCTCTGGGACGTACCCGCCCGTGCCAGCGGTGACCTTCTTCTGTCTGAGGCGCTGGGGTACTACCCCAAGCTTGACTTGATGCTTCAGTCGGAACTGCCCGGTGACGACGTCAAAGGTGATCGGCATTCGGATGTGTTCATGGAAGAGAGCGAAACTGCCGGTCGAACCATCGGCTATATCCATTCGTCCGGCATCACCGTTGGTACGCCACACACGATGGACGTCGAGATCCAGCGGCTTACCGACCGCCTCGAACAATTCAAGATGTCATCGCCCAAGGTCTACCTGGCCCTGCGAGACCTGCTCAAGCAGATCAATGCGAAGGCGGAACGGATCCCGCCGGAGATACCCGTTCCCTCGCACGGCGACTACAAGTACAACCAGTTTCTCTATGACGGCAACAACTTCGGCCTGATCGACGTCGAGTATTTCGTGCAGGCGGAGCCGAGCTTCGACCTGGGAAAGTACTGTGGCCACCTGGCGCCGTCGGCGCCCAAGCATTGGTCCGACACCGAGCGCTCGAACGAGGCGCGTCGCGTTTTCCTCGACGCCTACTGCAAGGTCCGGCCGGAGTATCGCGGCGCGCGCTTTCCCCTGTATGAATCGCTGTCGCTCGCGACTCGCGCCCTGGTTGTCACCTGGACGCAGGGCCGTAACTGGGACTACACCGCGCAGACACTGATTGCGTTGTCCTACGAGCGCCTGAAGACTCGTTGGGGCGAGTAGCCTACAGCCCGTTCGCGGTTCGTTGCCTTGCTAGCATGGACTTCGATCGCGCCCCCATCGTCTAGCGGCTAGGACGTGGCCCTTTCAAGGCCAAAACGGCGGTTCGATTCCGCCTGGGGGTATTCGCAATGACAGACCTCGAACTTGCCTTCACAGGGGCCGTCGACTTGGCGCGGATGATCGCCACGCGCGCCGTGTCGCCGGCTGAGGTGGTATCGAACGCTCTCTCGCGCATCGACGAGGTGAACCCCAAGCTCAATTGCTTCTGCTTCGTCTGGCATGACGAGGCCGTGGACGCCGCCGATGCGGCAACCCGAGCCGTGGCACGCGGCGAGGAATTAGGTCCGCTGCACGGGGTGCCGGTGGCGCTGAAAGACACGACGCCAACCGCCGGTCACCGAACAACGCTCGGTTCCTACACGCACGAGCACTGGATTCCTGATCGCGACGCCTACATCGTTGGGGCATTGCGTCGGGCCGGCGCGATCGTCGTCGGCAAGACCACAACCCCCGAGTTCGCTCACACCCTCGTGACCGACAGCCCGCTCTGGGGCGTCACGAGAAACCCGTGGAACCTCGAGCGCACGACCGGCGGCTCCTCGGGAGGGAGTGCGGCGGCGGTCGCGGCCGGTTGCGTGCCGCTGGCGGAAGGCACAGACATGGGAGGATCGGTGCGGATCCCGGCCGCCTGGTGCGGAATCGTCGGGCTGAAACCCGGCCTGGGACGGATTCCGATGGACACGCTACCCGGGCTTTTCGACCTGATGTCGCACCACGGGCCCCTCGCGCGGACGATCGACGATGCCAGCCTCTTCCTGCAGGTGGCGCAAGGACCGGACGATGCTGACATCCTTTCCCTCCCCTGTCCGCTCGACCTGCCGGCGCCGGTTCCAGCCTCGGTCGAGGGCCTCCGTCTCGCGCTGTCGATCGACCTCGGGCTGTGGGCCGTCGACCCGGAAATCGAGGTCGCGGTCCGCGGGGCGGCGGCCGCCCTGCGCGACGCCGGCGCCGCCGTGGAGGAGGTCGAGGTCAGTGTGACGCGCAAGGACGAGGAGATCTGGGTCGATCTGTGGAGCGTCTTCATGGCCACTTACTACGGTCATTTGGTTGAGACGTATGCCGCGAAAATGGATCCCGACGTCCTGGATCTGATCGAGGGTGGCAACAAACTCAGCGCGGTACAGCTCAAAAGGCTCGAGGTGGAACGCACCGGGCTCTGGCGCCGGCTGGCGCCGGTCTTTGCTTCGCACGACGCCCTGCTGTGCCCAACCATGGCGACCGGGCCCAGCCCCGCCGCCAAGGTCGACCGGCCCAAGGATCGTCCAGACGACGGTCGGTACCATGCCGCCGACATGACCGGCGTCTTCAACCTGGTCGCTCCCTGTCCCGCGCTGTCGGTTCCCTGCGGCTGGGACGGGCACGCCCTCCCGATCGGGCTGCAGGTGGTCGGCCGGCGCTGGCGCGAGGATACGGTGCTCCAGATCGGCCGGGCCGTCGAGCTGGCCATTCCGGGCGCCATCCGCCGGCCGCCGATCTAGAGCGCACTGATCTCGCCAGGTTTAGGCGTCAGCCAAAGCTGGTACACTTGTTCGCGACCTCCCAAATTCGGGGTCGCCCGCTCTCGGTTCTCCTCCCCGTTCCTAAACGGTGTCCTGAAGATCGCGGCCAATACAAAGATAGGTAGAGGGGACCGAGGAGTACCCTCTTGACAACGACGTTTGCTGACCTGGGCGTCAACGCCCGCCTACTGACCGCCCTCGCGAAAAACTCGATCGACACCCCCGTGACCGTACAGGTCGAAGCCATCCCGCCCCTGCTTCGCGGTC
>Ga0209474_10000851_pt1 | contig 31465 bp, 30 predicted proteins | sample GraSoiAngelo_145_FD_185902 | JGI IMG/M metagenome (GOLD analysis project Ga0209474, IMG submission 185902) | Grasslands soil microbial communities from the Angelo Coastal Reserve, California, USA - 14_1009_05_20cm (SPAdes) (version 2) | ecosystem: Environmental > Terrestrial > Soil > Grasslands...
CCGCCTTCACGCCGATCCCCAACGTCCTGCTCGCCGACGAGTTCGAGCCGGCGGCGCACTTCGACGTGAAGAAGCCGAAGCACCTCTGCACGCCGGCCAACAAGAACAACGAGGGCGTGCTCGACGCGGTGACCCACCTGAAGAGCTACCAGATCAAGGCGGTCACGGGCTCGCCCCGGTTCCTGAAGCGGCCGGGCAACAAGATGGCGAACCAGCTGGCGCCCCACCCGGTCCTGTTCCTCGATGCGATCAAGCCCGACCTCCTGCTGGTGCCGACGGCGAAGAGCCTGTCGAGCCCACCGGGGCAGCCCGGGCCGAACACCGTGAATCATTACAAATGCTACAAGGCCAGGGTCACGAGCGGGACGCCGCCGTTCCCGAAGGGCGTGCAGGTGACCGTCGCGGACCAGTTCCGGACGACGGCGGGCACGTTCGACGTGAAGAAGCCGAAGCACCTCTGCACGCCGGTCAGCAAGAACGGCGAGCCGATCCCGAACCCGGACGCGTATCTGGTCTGCTACCTCGCCAAGCCGGCGAAGGGCGTGGCGAAGCACGTGCCGGTGACGCCGGTCTACGTGAACAACCAGTTCGGCCCCGAGACCCTGAAGACGGTCAAGGAGGACGAGCTCTGCATCCCATCGATCAAGATGCCATGAAGTCCGCCGGCCCACACGGCCGCGATCAGATGGTCGCGACCGCGGCCTGCTCCACCCAGCCACGACGTCCGTCGGCCCGCTCCACCTGCGCCCACCCCTCGCGAGTGCCGAGGAGGCGCACCACCGTCCCGGGCTTCGCCTGGAAGTGCGCCGTGCCGCTCGCGGACGGCTCGAAGCGGACGGTCGCCTCGTCGTGTCCCACCACGACGGCCCACGCGGGCAGGTCGACCGTCGCGAGCCGCCAGGCCGCCGACGGCAGCACGACCACGAGCGCCAGGGCAGCGACGGCAGCTGCCGAGCGTGCACCCGGCGCGACCGCCGGCACGAAGAGGGCGACGGTCAGCAGCGCCATGATCGCGGCGTAGAGCGCGCTCGCGGCGCCGAGCAGCTCGTCGCTGGCGGCCCGGCCGGCGAGCGGGAAGACGAGGCGTGGCCAGAGGGTCTCCGTCCCGCTCTCCCCTGCCTGCTCACGCGCGTAGCTGAGATTGGCCTGGACGTCGGGGTCGCGCGGGAGAAGGCGGCGGGCGCGCTCGTAGTCGAGCACCGCACGGCCGACGTCGCCGGCGCGGAACCATGCGTTGCCGAGGTTGAAGTAGAGGTTACCGCTCTCCCAGCCGGCGGCGAGCACGCGCTCGTACTCCGCCGCCGCCTCGGCCCAGCGCTCCTCGCCGTAGAGCGCGTTGGCGCGGAAGAAGATGGTGTTCGGAGTCTCCGCGGGCGGGGCGGCGCGGACGACGCTCGCGAGCGCGATCACGAGGAGCGACGCGGCGGCGAGCGACCGCCCGAGCCGCCGCTCGCGCTCGAGCGCCCGCACGATGGCGTCGGCACGCTCGAGCGTCCGCCGCATGTCGGCGCCGTCGGCGCCCGGGGGCGCGAAGCGCGCCTGCTCGCAGGCCGCGAAGAACGCCTCGAGCTCCCCCGCGACCTCGAGGGCGAGGCCCGCGCGCCGGAGTCGCTCCGCGGCGGCCGCGGCCGTGACGGCGCCGGGCGGCAGGTCGAGCTTGGCGGCGAGGTAGTCGCGCACGGCGGCGGCCACCGTGTCGTGGAAGGCGGCGCGATCGCCGGCACGGAGCGCGGCGCCCGCGCGGGCGATCGCGGCGCGCGCCTCGCGGCCCGCACGCGTGAAGCGAGCGTAGCGGACGTCGCCCGTGAGTCGCCGCCGGCGTCGCTCGACGGCGAGTGCGCCGAGCCAGACGGCGAGCGGCACGAGCTGGAGGAGCCAGAAGACGGGGCTCCGCCACCGGCGCGCGCCGATCGGCCGCAGCTCGCCCGGCGCGTCCTTGATGAAGACGATGTCGCGCCCGAGCCGCTCGGGCTTCGGGGCGGGTGCGCCGACGGCTCCCGTGATCTGCGGCGCCGCATGCGCCGCGGCCGACTCGTGCACGGTGAGCACGATCGGCGGCCGGTCGACGGTCTGGTAGCTCCGCGCCTCCGGATCGAAGTAGCTGAAGCGCAGGTCGGGGAGCGCGACCGTGCCCGCCGCGAGTGGGATCACGACCTGCTCGAAGACCTTCTCACCGGCATGCGCTGCCGGCTGGTTCGCCACTTGCGCCACTTGCACGGGATAGACCCGCAGCCGATCGTTCGCCGCGATCGCGGGCGGCCTCACCGCGTCGAGCGCGCCGTCTCCCCGGATCGTCGACGTGACCGTGACCGGGTCGCCCACCGCCACCTCGAGGGGCGACGCCTTCAGGTCGAACTGGAAGTGCCCGACGGCGCCGGAGAAGTCCGCGGGCTTCCCGGCGTCCGGCAACGGCAGCACGGCGAGCGCGAGCGGCTCCGAGTGGAGCTCCATCGGTCGGCGCTGGTCACCGAGCACGCTGCCGAAGAAAGGATCGGTCACGCGCCCCCGCACGACGAGGTTCAGCGCCATGGTCGCCGGACCGATCGTGAGCGTGCCGCTGCGGAGCGGCACCAGGGTGGTGTGGAACTCGACCACCTGGGTGGCGCCCTCGCGGCGCTGCTCGGGCTCGGGCAGCTTGTCGAGCGCGAAGCCTTCGCCAGGGATGACGGGGTACTGGAGGTCGGCGACACGTACCTGGCCGATCGTGAGCCTCAGCGTGATCGGCACTCGCTCGCCGACGTAGGCCTCCGCGCCCGCTGCGGAGAGGACGAGCCGGAGCTGCTCGCCGGCAGGCGCCGCTGCCGGGCCCCGGCCGGTGGGCGCGCCAGCCGCCACGGCCTCGAGCGTGACCGTGCCGGCGGCGTACGTCTTGCCGCCGTATTCCACGGTGATCGGGCCGATCGTGAAGCGGCCGGGCTGGGTCGCGACGACCGAGTAGCGGTGCGTGATCGACGCGCTCACCTGGCCGTTCACGATCGACACCTGCGTGGACGGGCCGACGTACCGGACGGTCACGCCGCCGGTGCTCGCGGTCTGGAGAGCGATCTTGGGCACGGGCGCGTTCTGCGCGCCGTCGATCTCGACCGAGAGATCGCTCGCCTCCCCGACGCGCACCTGCGGCGGGTCGAGCGTGGCGCGCACGGAGACATCCGCGGCGGCGAGTGCAGGGAGGAGCAGTGCGACCGCGAGCAGCCGGCCGATCACCAGTCCTCCGCGGGCTCGGCGACGCCCGCGCCCTGGAGCCGCTTCACGACCTCGTCGGGACGCACCTCCTGGTCGCGCTGCGCGTCGAGCAGGGCCGCCGCCTCCTGCTTCGACATCTGGCCGTCCTGCTTCTCGCCGGCCTGAGCGCCCGTCGCCTGCTGTTGTTGTTGTTGCTGCTGCTGGTCCTGTTGCTGCCCGTCCGGCCGCTCCTTCTGCCGCTCGCCCTGCTGGTCCTGCTTGGCCTGCTCCTGATTCTGCCGGTCCTGCTGCTGCTGGTCCTGCTCCTGCTGCTTCTGCTGCTCCTCGAGCTTCTTCTTCAGGTCGGCCATCTTCTTCTCCACGAACTCGTGGTTGAACTTCGCGTCGGCGTCGTCCGGCGCGGCGCCCATCGCCCGCCGGTACGCCGCGAGCGCCTCGGCGTAGAGGCCGAGCGCGGCCTTTGGATCGGACCCCTCGGCGGCCTGGCCGAGGCGGTACTTCGCGTTGCCGATGTTGTACGCGACGCGCGCCGTGCGCCCCGGGTCGGTGTCGCTCCCGGGAACCTGCTGGAGGGCGTTCACGGCGTCGGTGAACTTGCCCTGCCGGTAGAGGGTGTCGCCCAGGTTGAAGTGGAGGAGCGGAGAGTCCGGCTGGTCGACGAGCGCCTCGTTGTACTTGCCGGCGGCGTCGTCGAAATTGCCGGCGGCATAGAGGCGGCTCGCCTCGCGCGCGGTGGCGTGCGGGTCGAGCCAGCCGACGGACACGGCGGCCAGCGCGACGGCGGCGAGCGCCCGCCCGCTCATGCCGCCTCCGGCGCGCGACGGCGCCAGCCGAGCCGCCGCCGGGTCGCGACGCGCGTCTCGCCGACCAGCGGCTCGACCAGCAGCAGCACGAAGCCGACGGCCAGCGGGATCTGGAAGCGGTGCTCGAAGCGTCGCTCGAGGGTCGAGGCGAGCTCGCGCTTCTCCATCGGACCGATGTAGTCGCGGTAGAGCTCGCCGAGTCCGAACGAGGCGCCCTCGGCGTGCAGGTAGACGCCTCCCGTGTCGCTCGCGATCTGCCGGAGCGTCTCCTCGTCGAGCCGCGACTTCACCACCTGCCCCTTGCGGTCCTTCACGTAGCCGCCCGTCTCGGCCGGCACCAGCTCGCCCTCGGTGGTGCCGATGCCGACGGTATAGACCTTGACGCCGCGGTCCTGGGCGCGCTTGGTCGCCTCCTTGACGTCGCCCTCGTGGCTCTCGCCGTCGGTGATGAGGACGAGCGCCTGGTGGTTGCCCTGGCGGCCCTCGAACGCCTCGAGGCTCGCGTCGATCGCGGCGCCCAGGTTCGTGCCGCCGCGCGGGATGATGCCGACGTCGATCGAATCGACGCTCTCGCGGAAGGCACCCTGGTCGAGCGTGAGGGGGCACTGGACGAAGGCGCTGCCGGCGAAGGCGACGAGGCCGGCGCGGTCGCCCCGGAGCTGCGCCAGCAGGTCCTCGACGGCGAGCTTCGCGCGGCCGAGCCGGTTCGGCTTCACGTCGGTCGCCAGCATGCTGCGCGAGGTGTCGAGCGCGACGACGAGATCGATGCCCTCGCGGTGCACCTCCTGCCAGCGAAAGCCCCACATGGGTCCCCCGAGCGCGAGGGCGAGACAGAGGATCGCGCCGCAGACGAGCACGGCGCGCGCCGTCCGCCGCCGCCGGTCGACGTCGGGCGCGACGGCCGGCAGCAGGGCCGCGGCGACGAACGCGGCGAGGGCACGCTCGCGCCGCCGCCGCGCCCAGAGGAAGAAGGCGGCGAGCGCCGGCACGAGCAGGAGGGCGACGAGGCTCGTCGGGTCGCGCCAGAGGATCATGGGAGCTTGCGCAGCGCCGTCTCGCCGAGCGCGACCTCGACGAGCACGAGGGCGAGCGCGGGCCACACGAGCCACGGGTAGAGCTCGTGGTAGTCCAGGAACTCGGGCGCCTCGAAGGGCGTCTTCTCGGCGCGGTCGATCTCGGCGTAGATGTCGTGCAGGCTCTTCGTGTCGGTGGCACGGAAGTAGCGGCCGTGCGTCGCCTGCGCCACCTTCTCGAGCGTCTTCTCGTCGATGTCGACGGGCACCGGCCGGTAGACCTTGTTGCCGAACATGTCCTGCATCGGGAAGGGCGCCAGGCCGCGCGTGCCGGCGCCGACGGTGTAGACCTTGATGCCGAGGGCCGCGGCCGCCTCGGCGGCGGTCTCGGGCGTGATCCGGCCGGCGTTCTGCTGCCCGTCGGTCAGCAGCACGACGAACTTGCTCTTCGCGGTCGACGCGCGCAGCCGGTTCACAGCGGTGGCGAGACCCGAGCCGATCGCCGTGCCGTCCTCGATCATGCCGACCTTGGCGCGCTCGAGGTTCTGGAGGAGCCAGCCGTGGTCGAGCGTGAGCGGGCACTGCGTGTACGGGCGTGCCCCGAACAGCACGAGGCCGATCCGGTCCTCCGCCCGTGCCGCGACGAACTCCTTGACGACCGCCTTGACGGCGTCGAGCCGGCTCGCACGACCGGAGCCGAGCGTGAAGTCCTCGGACAGCATGCTCCCCGAGACGTCGACCGCCAGCACGACGTCGACGCCCTCGCGGTGGACCTTGGTGGCCGCGGTGCCGGCCTGCGGTCGGGCGAGGGCGACGGCGAGGAGAACGAGTGCCACCAGCCGGAGCACCGCGAGGACGATCCGCCGGCGCGCCGCCCCCGCGGGGGCGACGGCGCGGAGCCCGGCGAGCGTCGGGAAGCGCAGCGCCGCCGTCCGCGCCGAACCCCGGCGCCACGGCCACACGAGGGGCAGGAGCGCAGCGAGCGCGAGCAGCCACGGGCTACCCAGCCGCACGCTCGACCTCCGGCGGCGCGGCCGCGGTCTCGTCGACGAACCGGCGCGCAGCGGTCCAGGCGCGTTCACTGTCGGCGATGGTGGGCAGGTGGCGCGCGAACTTGACCAGGTCCGACTCGGTCATGAACTCGCCGAGAAGCCGGCGGTGCGCGGGCATGAGCCGGCCGTCACGCGCCGTGGCGAGCAGGAACTCTTCGGTGGTCATCTCGGGCGCCCGCAGCTTGAAGCGATCCTCGAGGTAGCGGCGCACGATGTCCGAGAGCGCCGAGTAGTACTCCTTGAAGGCGCCGTGCTCGACCAGACGGCGGCCGCGCAGCCGCTCGAGCTCGGCGGCCGCGATCTCGTGCGGCGGGCGCCGCGGCGCAGAAGGAGCGGCGCGCTTCGGCCGATTGAGCGTGTGGTGGAGGACGAAGGCCACGAGCATCGCGGCGAGGAGCCCGCCGCCCAGGAGCCAGTACGGCCGCCAGTCGACCGGGATCGGCTCGGGCGCCTTGATGTCGCGGATGTCGGCGGCGTTGGGCTCCTCCTCGAGGAGGCTCTCGACGGTGACGCCGAGCTCGTCGCCGGGCGCGTCCCGCTTCTCCGTGCCGGCGGTACGGTACTGGACGGGCGGGGACTCGAGGAGGTGATGCCCGGGCTCCCAGCAGACGAGCTGGTACCACCGCGAGAGGACGGTCTTGGCGTCGCGCCGGGAGGGGGGATCGATCCCGAAGTCGACGATGTCGCAGTCGCCGATCCTGTCGACGGGCTGCGTGACGAACACCTCGGCGTCCTTCGCGGAGATCACCTCGACCGTGTAGCGGAAGCGCGTGCCGATGGTGACGGTGCTCGGCTCGGCGCGCGCACGGACAGCGACCGGTGACGGCTCGTCGGCGCGAGCCACGGCCGCGAGCAGCAGGAGCGCCGCGAGCGTCCGCACCTCACATCCGGCCGAGCGAAGCGAGCATCGCGCGCGCGAAGCGCGCCGCCCTCAGCGTCTCGGCGATCAGGACCAGCGTGTAGACGGCGGTGAGTGCCGTGAGCAGGACCTTCGTCCCGCGTGAGAAGCGGGGGCTTCTCCACAGGAGCGGCAGCGCCAAGGGACCAAGGACGACGAAGAGCGCGAGCAGCACGGACCAGACGCTGTAGAACCAGCGCGACCGGGCTTCCATCGAGCGCCCAGTATGCCGCGTTTGGGCGGCACGGAAAAACGGCTGTACCGGGCGTCTCCTACCCGGAGCCCGCCCAGCAGGCCCGCACGCCGTCCAAGGCGCGGCGCACGATGAGTCGACCCGGCGCGGTCAGCGCCGCCCGCGTGGCCCCCCGCCACTCCGGCCGAAGCCGAAGTGCATCGAGCCCGGCGCCGGCGCGGTCGCGATGTGCTTGGGCAGGGGACTCGGGGGCGCCTGGTAGAGCATCCGGTCGCGCCGGCCCTTGATGCGGACCCGGATGGCTTCCCGGGCGGTGACGTCCTCGACGGCCTGCATGAGCAGGGCCACCGGGATCTCCATCACGACCTGACGACGACGCTCGCGCAGGATGAGACCGACGTTGGGCCCATCCGCACCTGGCAGCTCGGAGAACTCCGTCTCCAGTCCGCTCGAGATGCGGTTGGTGAGGTCGCGAAGCAGACGCTGGTGAGACGCGGTGACGTCCTTGAAGCGCACGGCGCGGCGCCTAGTAGTTGCGCCGGCCGCCGAAGCCCCCGCGCGGGCGATCGGCGCCGCCCGAGGAGCGCTCCTTCGCCTCGCTCACGTTCAACGCACGGCCCTGGAGCTCCCGGCCGTTCAGCGTGTTGATCGCCTGCTGCGCCTCGGCTGCCGAGCTCATCTCGACGAAACCGAACCCACGCGACTGCCCGGTGGCGCGATCCGTGACCACCGATGCCGATTCGCATTGCCCCACCTCCGAGAACAGCGATTCCAGCTCGGCGCTCGTGGTGGCGAAGGAAAGGTTACCGACGAAGATCTTCTTGCCCATACTACCCTCCTGGCCCTTTGCGGGTCTCTTGTAGTTCGTCGCGGTTTGCTTGGGCGAAGAGACCGATCGTCCGGATGCCGAGGGGGCGGAAGGTCACGCACAAACAAAAGGACGTCACACCGAATAGCAGTCTGGCGCGCGTCGCGCAACCGATCGGCGAAAGTAGCGACGCGGATTCAGCGTCCCATCACCAGCTGCTCGCCGCAATCGACGCAGAAGATCGATTGCTGGCGACGAGAAACGGCGTGCTTGCTCTCGGTGCAGGGCTCGACTGCCAGCCGCGCGTTCACGATGCCGCCGCATTTCGGGCAGTGGCCGACGGGAGCATCGTGACGCCGATGATTCATGTTGTCGCAAGGGTTGGGATGCCTGACGATACTCATTCGATACGCCTTACTGGGGCTTGACGAACGTGCGCGCCTTGGGCGTCAGCGAGAGCCGCGAGTGATCTGCGGTCAGGAAGGTGGCGCGCGAGACTGGGACCAGCACGTGGCAGCAGGGGCACTTGGGACTCATGTTGCTGCCCGTCACGCCCTCGAGGTACGAGAGCGAGGCTTTGCAGTGAGGACACGGACCAAACCACGCTGACGGCATGAGACCTCCTGACGGACGGAGCCCCCATGGCTCCATCGACACGGTTGCTGTTGGGTTCCGGAGCGTGGCGGCTGAGATGAGATGCCCGTCACCGGCTTCCGCTCTTCGCGCGCTTCGGGGCGCGCTTGACGACGTTGGTCGCCGCACGCTGGGCAGAGGGCGGCGACGTCCGGGTGCGGGGCGGTGCGTCCTTCGGACCGCGGACGGGCATCCTCGTGCGAGCGGACGGCGCTGCCGCCCCCAGGCCCGCCGACGAAGGCGGGCGCAGGCGGGGCTTGAGGCTCGCGGCGCCGACCCAGCCCTCCATCCCGCCGTCCGTGGAGCGCACGCGATAGCGGGTTCCCTTCGCGCCCGGCCGCCAGGCGAGGATCTCGACCTCGACACCCACGGCGACGGTGGCCAGGGCGGTGGTGGCATCGCTGTCCGTCAGCGTCACCCGCTTGGAGCCCCCACCCGGGGAGGTCACGAGGACCCGCCACCCGGCTGCGTGGACCGGACCGTCGTTGGGTGGACGGGACGCCCGGGCGTGGGAGAACGGATGCCAACCGGCACCCCGCGGTACGGACATCGATAACCCCCCTTGGTCGCAGCCTGAATCAGGCGCCAACCACGCGGAGGCCATGACCGCGAGGCGGTGGAGCCGCCTCTGATGCAGCCCCCATCGGACCGGGGCCGCTGAGGCAACCTATCAACAGGTTACGCCCGCGCACCGCCGCTGTCAAATCGCGGTGCGTAAATGGTTGCGCGCCACGAGGCGCGCAACCATTTCCCGTCCGCTCAGTAGCTGCGGCGGCCCGAGTATCCGCCGCGTCCTCCCCCGCCGCTCCGCCGCTCCTGGTCGCGCGCCTCGCTGACGTTGATCTGCCGGCCACCAACATCGCGACCGTTCAGCTCCGTGATGGCCCTGCCCGCCTCACTCGCCGAGCTCATCTCGACGAATCCGAAGCCACGCGAACGGCCGGTGTCGCGGTCGGTGACGACCGTGGCCGACTCGCACGTCCCCACCTGCGCGAACAGCGACTCGAGCTCCGCGCTGGTGGTCGAAAATGATAGGTTCCCGACGAAGATCTTCTTGCCCATGGCACTCTCCTGCCCCCTTCCGGGGCGACTGTGGTTTGGTCGCAGTTGCCTGAGCGAGAAGCCGAGATCGTCGCGGGAACGACGGGCGCGCATCACGCGCAAACAAGAGGACGTGACTGCTTATGCGCCCTTTACCATCGCCGCGCAACGCCCGAACGCGCTCCGCGGCGGCCGGATCACGCGACGCGATCCGCGGTGGACTGGACAGGCAGCTCGGGGGGCCGATGGTCGCGCCGGACGGTCACCTGAACGCCGCGCTTGCCGAGGCGGGCGAACTGCTGCCGTACCTGGGCGAGGCCCTCCACGGTGCTCGCCGCGACTGTCAGCTCGAGCCGCGCCCCATCGCCCGCCCGCAGCGCATCCTCGGCGACCGTCTCGGCGGTGTACGGGGTGAGCCAACCGGTCCGCTCGAGGGTGCCGGCCGACCCTCCCGCGGGCGGCGTGATGCGCACCCACATGCGGAGAGGCCGTTCCGCTCCGCCCGCCTCCTCTTCGCAGCGCGTGCGGATGAGGAGACCGGTGGCCTGAACGAGATCACCGTAGGTCCGCACTTGATCGAGGGTGCGCTCCGGCACGACGATCGCGAACTCCGCCTCGAGCGCCATCGCCAGCTCGACGAGATCGAGAGAGTCGGCGGCCAGCTCGTCACGCAGCGAGACCTCGGCGACCAGCTCCTCGGTGCCGACGCCAAGATGGTCAGCGACCAGGCGTCGAACGTCCGCTTCCACGAATTCCTCCATGCCCCACCTTCCCGAGACCGGCGGGACGCGCCGCGGTGAATGCCGTCCTGATCCCATCTCCGTCACCTCGAACGCTGGTCGAACCGAGGCACGGGCGGGGACCGGCGAACCCGACCCTGGGCGAAACGCATGGCACCTCCGTGGTGCGGCCTGAAATTGAACGCCCACCGCGCGGAGGCCTTTGAGCGCGAGGCGGTCTCGAAGTGAGAGGCCAGGGGCGGACAGTTGTCGAGGTCACCCGAGCGGGAGGCTGCAACCCTAGTCGCAATCGGGTCGTCTGTCAAGCTTTCGAACGTGAAGGTCATTTCGCCAGTTGATCTGTCGAGGACGCTGGCGCCTTGCGCCACCATCACGGGTCCGATACGCTCGTGTTCGAGCCCGTTCAGAGCCCCGCAGCGCGACCTGTGCAGGGGCCCCGTCCCTACCCACGTGTGCTCGGCGCGGACTCCCGAAGGAGAATCGTGCCATGGCCACGGACGACGCCGATGACCTCGTGACGTTCCGCGACGTCAGGGTCATCAGATCAACGGCTCCAGCGCTGCTCTGCCGCATCGGGAACCGGAGCGTCTGGCTCCCGCGCTGGCACGTCAGCGGCAAGCTCTGGTGCGCCGGCGATCGCGGTAAGCTGCTCATCCGGCGCTGGCTCGCTCGTGAGCGACTCCTGATCGACCTGCACGGAGCGCCGATCGCATGCCCGGTTGTGGCGATTTCGCGGCCGCGCCTGCCGGTTCGGCTGCGCCTAGTGCGGAGCGATCGCCACGTGCATCATATCAAGTAAGCAGGGTCCACGCGAAGACGTCGATCACGCCGGGAGCTTGGCGAAGGCGGCGGGCGCCTGCGAGACGAAGCGCATCCGGGCGCCCGTCCCTGGATGGTCGAAGCCCAGCACGTGCGCGTGGAGCGCGAGCCGGCCGAACGGATCCGTCCGGCTGCCGTAGGCGGCGTCGCCGGCGATCGGATGCCCGAGCCCGGCCAGGTGGACGCGCACCTGGTTCCGCCGCCCGGTCTCGAGCCGCACCTCGAGCAGGGTGGAGCGCGTGGCGGCGCGCACCACGCGCCAGTGCGTGACCGCCGGGCGGCCGCGCCGCGGGTCGCGCGTCTGACGCACGCGGCCGGGCGCATCGTCGAGCAGCCGGCTGGCGACGGTGCCCGCGGGCCGTGCGAGCCGGCCCTCCACCACTGCCAGGTACGTCCGCTCGACGGTGTGCGCGGCGAATTGAGCCTGGAGCATTCGCTTCGCGACGGGGGACCTGGCGAAGACGAGCAGCCCCGAGGCGCGCCGATCGAGCCGGTGCACGACGAAGACCCGGGCCGGCGGCTTCCGTGTCCGCGCGCGGGCCGTCAGGTACGCGTACACGGTCCGCTGCCGCTCGCGCTCCGTGGCGATGGTGAGGAGACCGGCCGGCTTGTCGACCACGATCAGGTCGTCGTCCTCGTGCACGAGATCGAGACCGGGCGGCAGCGCCCTGCGAGGGCCCCGGACGGCGAGCTCCACGACGTCGCCGGCGGCGAGCGCCGTGTCCGCGTTCCTGGCCGTCGCCCCATTGACGCGCACCCGGCCCCCGGCGAGCATCTGCTTCCGCGTCCGGCCCGATGCCTCGGCGAGCAGACGGCCGAGACAGGCACCGAGCGAGCCGGGCGCGCGCACCGTGTACCGCACCGTCTAACCGTCCGGCAGTCCGGAGTCCACGCCGTGCTCCCCCTGCAGCAGCGCGATCCAGCTCCGTCCATAGGTACGCCGTTCGCGCTCCAGGAGGCCCGCCGAGACCTCGGGAAGGTCGGCGCCCCGCTCGCCCCGGATGACCAGGCGGCCGGCGGGCGCGAGGGCCCGCGCGCCGAGGCGAAGGAGCTCGGCGATCCGCACGGCGCCGTTGCGGTACCACGGAAACGGAGGATCGGCGAAGACGAGATCGACGCCGTGGAGCCGTGGCAGAACCTCCTGCAACGGCATCGCATGCACGACGAGACCCCGCGGGTTGCCGAGCTTCGCCGCGTTGGCCCGCAGGATCGGCACCGCATGCCGGCCGGGCTCGATCGCGTCCACCCGGCTGGCACCCCGGCTGAGCGCCTCGAACGTGAACGCGCCGGAGCCCGCGCAGCAATCGACGACGTGGAGCCCGTCCAGGCGCTGCCCGAGCCAGTCGAAGAGCGACTGCTTGACGCGATCGGGCAGCGGCCGCGTCTCCAGGCCCGGCGGGGCAACGAGTCGCCGCCCCTTGAACGTCCCGCCGATGATCCTGAGACCGCTCATGGATGTAACCAAGGGCAAGCATGACCGGCGGGTCAACCCCACCGCTGCCGCGTGAGATCGAGGCCGATCCGGGCCACGAGGTGATCCGAGCGCGGCTCCGGGCTGGCGGCCGGCGGCTCTGGCCCGGAGGCCAGGCAGTGGTGCCCGTCCTGCCGCTCCGTCCCGCCCTGGCGGGCGCGCTCGGCGCCGCCTACCGCGACGGGCGCCTCGTTCTCGGCCTCGAACGCGTGGAGGCGGTGCTCGCGGCCGAGGCGCGTGGGCTCGCGCTGGTGGCAAGGCGGACGCGCCACGCGCCGGGTGCACGGGTGTCGCGGTTGCTGCTCCTCTCCGACGACGGCGCCGAGCGGCTCTACCGGAACGTCGAGCGGCTCGCCGCCGCGCATGCGCCCCGCGTCCTGGTCGCCATGATCACCGCCGACGCGGCGACGCTCGGCCGCGCCACGATTGCGCGCGAGGCGGCGGTGAAGGTCGTCCTCGTGCAGCACAAGCAGGCGGTCGCGGCGCTGCTGCGTGCGCTCACGGCCTGAACGTAACGTTGCGCTTCCGCGGCCGCTGCCTTACACCTGGCCACTCATGCCGTTCACCGGCCTCGGCCTCGACCCTGCCCTCCTGCGGGCCACGCGCGAGCTCGGCTTCACCCGCCCGACACCCGTCCAGAAGGACGCCATCCCGCCCGCCCTCGCCGGCCGCGACATCCTCGCCTGCGCGATGACGGGGAGCGGGAAGACCGCGGCGTTCCTCCTTCCCATGATGCAGCGGTTCCTGGCGAAGCGTCGCGGTGTGACGCGCGCCCTCGTCCTCACGCCCACCCGCGAGCTCGCCGCGCAGGTCGACGCGCATTTCACCGAGCTCGCCGTCCACACGCCGCTCACGGGCGCGGCGGTCTTCGGCGGCGTCGGCATGGGCCCGCAGGAGCACGCGTTCCGCAGCGGCGTGGACGTGATCGTCGCCACGCCGGGCCGGCTCCTGGACCACTTCCGTCACCCGTACGCGAAGCTCGAGCACCTGGACGTGCTCGTCCTCGACGAGGCCGACCGGATGCTCGACATGGGCTTCCTCCCCGACATCCGCCGCGTTCTGAGGCACCTGCCGGCGCGGCGGCAGACGCTCTTCTTCTCGGCGACGATGCCGCCCCCGATCGTCGGGCTGGCGCGCGAGATGCTGAGGGATCCGGTCACCGTGAACCTGGAGCGCAAGGTGGCGCCGGCGGTCGGCATCACGCATGCGGTCTACCCCGTCGCGCAGGAGCTGAAGAGCCGGCTGCTGCTGGCACTCCTCCAGCGCGACGACGTGCCGCAGGCCCTCGTCTTCACGCGCACGAAGCACCGCGCCAACCGGCTCGCCCAGTTCCTCGACCGGCACCGCGTCCCCTGCGAACGTATCCACGGGAACCGCTCCCAGCCGCAGCGCACGCAGGCGCTGGCCGGCTTCAAGGCCGGCCGCTTCCGCGTCCTCGTGGCCACCGACATCGCGGCACGCGGCATCGACGTCGAGGCGCTGAGCCACGTGATCAACTTCGACGTCCCGCACGTGCCGGACGACTACATCCACCGTGTCGGGCGAACCGCGCGGGCGGAGATGACCGGCGACGCGTTCACCTTCGTCGCACCCGAGGAGGAAGGCGAGCTGCGGGCGATCGAGCGGGCCATCGGCAAGCAGCTGCCGCGCGTCACGCTGCCGGGCTTCGATTACACGAAGCGGCCGGCCGAGCGATTGGAGGTGCCGGTGGGCGAGCGGATCGCCGCCATCCGGGCGCGAAAGGGGGACGAGCGGGCACGCGCGAGGATCAATGCCGAGCGGCGGGCGCAGCAGACCGCCGCGGCACCGCCTCGCGCCGACGGGACACAGCAGCCGGCGCGCCCGGGCATGCCTCGCCGACGCCGCCGCCGGCGGTTCGGCCCCGGGCGCTGAGCATCGGATCGCGATGATCGCCCGTCCCGCACGCGTAAAGCCCCGGCTGCGCGGTCTTCCGCTCCAGTATGCCTTCTTCGCCTCACTCCCCGCCCTCCCGGTCCTCCTCCTCGCGTCCCGGACCGGCCGCGCCGCCTTTGCCGGGACGGTGTACGGTCTCAGCCTCGTGGCCCTGTTCGGCGTGAGCACGCTCTTTCACCGCGTCACGTGGTCGGCGGGCACGCGCCGCTGGATGGGACGGCTCGACCACGCGATGATCAACGTGCTCATCGCCGGCACGTTCACGCCCTTCGGGCTGCTCGTGCTCTCCGGCACGCTCGCCACCGTGTCCCTGGCGCTCGTCTGGGGCGGTGCGCTCGCAGGCATCCTGCTGCATGTCCTCTGGATCGATGCTCCGAAGAGGCTCAGCGCCGTCGTCTACGTCGTCCTCGGCTGGAGCGGCACCGCGGCTCTGCCGCAGCTGGTGTCGCACGTCGGCTGGGCACCGACCGCGCTGCTCGCGCTCGGCGGCGCGCTCTACTCGGCCGGCGCGGCCGTCTACGCGCTCCGCCGTCCGGACCCGGCCCCTGCGGTGTTCGGCTACCACGAGGTGTTCCACTCTCTCGTGGTCGCGGCCGCCGGCACGCACTATGCGGTCGTCGCCCTCTACGTGCTGCCGCGCGCCTGAATGGCGCGCGGAGCCGCCCTCACTGCCGTCGCTCCCGCATCCGGAAGAACCGGAGCAGCGCGTTGGTGTACGGCTGATCGGTGCGGATGACGATCGCATCGACGTCGGCCGACCGCAGCATGCGATCGCGCTCCGCGCGTGACGCGGCCGCCTGACGGGCGAATGCCTCGCGCACCCGCGCGTCGCCGGTGTCGACGACGTACCGCTCGCCAGTCTCGGCCTCCTCGAGCTCGACCAGGCCCACCGCCGGGAGCGCGCTCTCGCGCGGGTCCTCGAGCGCGACGGCGATCACGTCGTGGCGCCGCGCCGCGACGCGGAGCGCGTGCTTGCACGCGGGATCGAGGAAATCCGAGACGAGGAAGACGACGCAGCGCCGCTTGGTGACACGACCGAGGTGCTCGAGTGCGCCCGGGACGTCGGTGCCGCGGCCGGCGGGTTTCAGCGACAGGACCTCGCGGATCACGCGCAGCACGTGACGCGTGCCCTTGCGGGGGCGGAGCGCCAGCTCGATCCGGTCGGTGAAGATGATGAGGCCGACCTTGTCGTTGTTCGTGATGGCGGAGAAGGCGAAGAGCGCGCCGAGCTCGGCGGCGAGCGTCGACTTGAGCTGCGTGACGCTGCCGAAGACGGTCGACGCGCTGGCGTCGACCATGAGCATCACGGTGAGCTCGCGCTCCTCGGCGTAGCGCTTCACGTGCGGCACACCCGTCCGCGCCGTGACGTTCCAGTCGATGGTGCGGACGTCGTCGCCCGGCTGGTAGAGCCGCACCTCGGCGAACTCCATGCCGCGGCCCTTGAAGACGCTCTGGTACTGGCCGGCGAAGAGGTCGGTCACCAGGTGGCTGGTGCGGATCTGGATCTTCCGCACCGCCTTCAGCTGCTCCCGGGTCAGCATGCCGATGCCGCGCCGGCGGCGCGGTCAGGGGACGGGCACGCCGTCGAAGACGCGGCGCACGACCTCGTCGGCGTCGACCTCCTCGGCCTCTGCCTCGTAGGTGACGATGACGCGGTGGCGCAGCACGTCGGGGCCTATCGACTTGACGTCCTGCGGCGTCACGTAGCCGCGGCCCTGGAGGAAGGCGTGCGCCTTGGCGGCGAGCGTCAGATAGAGCGTCGCCCGGGGCGAGGCGCCGTACTGGATGAGCGGGCCGAGGTCGAGCTGGTACGCCGCCGGCTCGCGCGTGGCGAAGACGATGTTGACGATGTACTCCTTCACCTTGTCGTCGATGTAGATCTGGTCGACGAGGGCGCGCCCCGCGAGGATCTCGGCGGGCGTCACGACCGCGCGCACCGCCTGGTGGTTGGCGGTGGTCGCCATGCGGTCCAGGATCTGGCGCTCCTCCTCGCGCGACGGGTAGCCGATCCGGAGCTTCAGCATGAAGCGGTCGACCTGCGCCTCGGGCAGCGGGTAGGTGCCCTCCTGCTCGATCGGGTTCTGCGTCGCGAGGACCAGGAACGGCTCGGGCAGCGCGTGGGTGGCGTCGCCGATCGTGACCTGGTGCTCCTGCATCGCCTCGAGCAGCGCGCTCTGCACCTTGGCGGGCGCACGGTTGATCTCGTCGGCGAGGACGAGCTGCGCGAAGACGGGCCCCTTCCGCGTGGTGAAACCCCCGTCGCGCGGGTTGTAGATCATGGTGCCGATGAGATCGGCGGGCAGCAGGTCGGGCGTGAACTGGATGCGCCGGAAGGTGGCCGAGATGGCCTGCGCGAGCGTCTTCACGGAGAGCGTCTTCGCCAGCCCGGGGACCCCTTCGAGCAGCACGTGCCCGTTGGCCAGGAGGCCGACCAGCAAGCGGTCGACCAGGTAGCGTTGCCCGACGACGACGGTGCCGATCTCCTCGCGGAGCCTGTAGGCGAAGGCCGAGGCGTCCTTCACCTGATCGTTGATCGAGGCGATGCCGGTGTCCATGGAATAGATATGGATAGCTGCGGCGGCCGAGGAGCGCAAACTTTGCGAGCTCCAGGTAACATGCGACGCGCCTCTGCGCGCCCGCGATGCCGTCGACCACCACGACCACGACGACGCCGGTGGTTTGCAGGTGCTTCGGGTCCGGATGTTGCCTCTCGCCAGCGTGGACTGCTGCAGCGCGACGTGCGACGGCTCCGGCCACTGCGGCTGAGATGAGCGTGGGCGATCCGGGAGCTCGGGGCACCGGCTAAGCGCCCGGAGCGTCGATTTTTTGCCGGGGGGGACGCGCAGCTAGCGCTCGTGAGCTCGACCTGGCGGCCCTGGATGCCCGCTCCCGCGAGAGAATCGCGCGTTACCCAGCTTAATGCCGCGGGTCGCGCATGGAACGTGACTTGCTAAACCGGACCCGATTCCGGTCCGCGACGCGACCAGGGCCGCTGTCCCGTTTCGCGCCGAGGCGGGGGGGAAGGCACGATGGGATCAACGGACGACGGCACCACGCATTCAGCGCGCCGGTACTCGGGCGCCGCCGGTGCGCTCTGCCTGCTCTCGCTCGTGGTCCTCGGCCTGCCCGCAACCGCAACCGGGTCGACGACCACCATCCCGGGCGCGCCCATGACCCTCATCCTCCTCGACACGCAGGGGGGCCGCCACCAGATCAAGTGGAACGGCACCCGCGAGGTGTACCCGAACAACGACCTCAACGGCGACTCCGGCAACACGCTCTTCTTCAACGGTACGAGCTACGGATTCAGCGGGAGTGCGACGACCGGCACCGTCGGTGCCAACGTCTTCGGCATATCGAGCCAGAGCGCGCTCCTCGGCTCGGGGACCGCGGCCGACCCGTGGCGCGTCGTCACCACGCTCACCACCGATGGCACGGTCACCGTCACGCAGACCGCGTACTACGTGAACGGCGACAACTACGCCACCTTCAAGTGGACCTTCGCGAGCACTGCGAACTACAACGGCGTCAAGTTCTTCCACGGCGCCGATGCGTTCCCGCAGGCGCAGGACAACGGCTACGGCGCTTACAACGCCGCCTGCAACGGCCTCAGCGCGTCCGCGCCGCAGGTCGGCCCGAACTTCTTCGAGGAGTTCATTCCGGTCACGGCCCCGAGCGCGTACCGCGAGACCGTCTACAACACGGGATGGAGCGCGATTCGCTCGGGGACGCTCAACGATACGGTCAACACCGCGTGGCACGATGCGTGGCTGGGCTTCGAGTGGGACTTCAACCTCGCGGCAGGCGGCTACGAGTCGATCTTCCAGAAGGTGGCGTTCGGAGGCTCGGCCTGCAGCGCGTCGAGCGCACCGCCGCCCTACCTCGTCCCGAGCATCGCCAGCGCCGCCGCGGCATCGCCCAACCCCGCGCTCGGGACGACCACCGACCTGAGCGTCCTCGGTGCCGACGACGGCGGCGAGGCCAACCTCACCTACACCTGGGCGGTCACCGCCGGGCCGAGCGGCGCCACGTTCAGCGCCAACGGGACCAACGCCGCCAAGGACAGCACCGCCACCTTCACCCAGGCCGGCACCTATACCTTTCAGGTCACGGTCACGGACCAGGACGGCTTCAGCACCACGAGCCAGGTGACGGTCGACGTCCAGCAGTCGCCCACGAGCGTGACGGTCAGCCCCGCGTCGGCGACGGTCGATCCGAACGCGACGCAGGCCTTCACGGCCACGCTCTACGACCAGTTCGGCGACGTCGTGGCCCCGCAGCCGACGTTCGCCTGGCTGGTGAGCGGCGGCGGCACCATCGACGCGAGCGGGCTGTTCGCCGCCGGCGGTCTGGGCGGCGGCCCCTTCACCGTCACCGCGACCGATCCGGGCTCGGGCGTGCAGGGGACGGCGAGCGTCACGATCCAGAACGACGCGCCCGCGATCGCCATCGCCGCCGCCGCGTCGCCCGACCCCGTCACGACCGGCACGACCACCGACCTCACCGTCCTCGGCGCCGACGACGGCGGCGAGGCCAACCTCACCTATACCTGGGCGGTCACCGCCGGCCCGAACGGCGCCACCTTCAACGCCAACGGGACCAACGCCGCCAAGGCCAGCACGGCGACGTTCACCCAGGCCGGGACCTACACCGTCCAGGTCACGGTCACCGACCAGGACGGCCTCACGGTCACGAGCCAGGTCGTGGTGCCGGTCGAGCAGGAGGCGAGCAGCGTCACCGTGAGCCCCGCGTCGGCGACGGTCGATCCGAACGCGACGCAGGCCTTCACGGCCACGCTCGAGGACCAGTTCGGAGATCCGATGGCCTCGCAGCCGGCGTTCGCCTGGATGGTGAGCGGCGGCGGCACCATCGATGCAGCCGGGCTCTTCACCGCGGGCGGCTCGGGCGGCGGCCCGTTCACCGTCACCGCGACCGACGCGGGCTCGGGCCTCCAGGGAACGGCGAGCGTCACGATTCAGAACGACGCGCCGACGATCGCCGTCGCCGCCGCGGCGTCGCCGAACCCCGTCACCACCGGGACGACGACCAGCCTCAGCGTCCTCGGCGCCGACGACGGCGGCGAGGCCAACCTCGCCTACACCTGGGCCGTCACCGCCGGCCCGGGCGGCGCCACCTTCAGCGCCAACGGGACCAACGCCGCCAAGAGCAGCACGGCGACCTTTACGCAGGCCGGCACCTACACCGTCCGGGTCAGCGTCACCGACCAGGACGGCCTCACGGTGACGAGCCAGGTCGTGGTGCCCGTGCAGCAGCACGCCAGCAGCGTCACCGTGAGCCCCGCGTCGGCGACGGTCGATCCGAATGCGACGCAGGCGTTCGCGGCCACGCTCAAGGACCAGTTCGGCGACCCCATGGGCTCGCAGCCAGCGTTCACCTGGACGGCGAGTGGTGGCGGCACCATCGATGGGAGCGGGCTCTTCACCGCGGGCGGCTCGGGCGGCGGTCCGTTCACCGTCACGGCGACCGATCCGGCCTCGGGCCTCCAGAGCACGGCGAGCATCACCATCCAGAACGACGCGCCGACCGTCGCCGTCGCCGCCGCGGCCTCCCCCAACCCGGTCACGACCGGCACGACCACCGACCTCACCGTCCTCGGCGCCGACGACGGCGGTGAGACGCACCTCACCTATACCTGGGCGGTCACCGCCGGCCCGAGCGGCGCCACCTTCAACGCCAACGGGACCAACGCCGCCAAGACCAGCACGGCGACGTTCACCCAGGCCGGCACCTACACCGTCCAGGTCACGGTCACCGACCAGGACGGCCTCGCGGTCACGAGCCAGGTCGTGGTGCCGGTCGAGCAGCACGCGAGCAGCGTCACCGTCAGCCCGGCGTCGGCAACCGTTCATCCGAACGGAGCGCGGGCCTTCACGGCCACGCTCGAGGACCAGTTCGGCAACGCGATGGCCTCGCAGCCGGCGTTCACCTGGATGGTGAGCGGCGGCGGCGCGATCGATGCGAGCGGGCTCTTCACCGCCGGCAGCACGGGCGGCGGGCCGTTCACCGTCACCGCGACCGACGCGGGCTCGGGCCTCCAGGGCACGGCGAGCGTCACGATCCAGAACGACGCGCCGACGATCGCCAGCGCCGCCGCGGCGTCGCCGAACCCCGTCACCGCCGGGACGACGACCGGCCTCAGCGTCCTCGGCGCCGACGACGGGGGCGAGACGCACCTCACCTACACCTGGGCCGTCACCGCCGGCCCGGGCGGCGCCACGTTCAACGCCAACGGGACCAACGCCGCCAAGACCAGCACGGCGACGTTCATCCAGGCCGGCACCTATACCTTCCAGGTCACGGTCACCGACCAGGACGGCCTCACGGTCACGAGCCAGGTCGTGGTGCCGGTCGCGCAGCACCCGAGCAGCGTCACCGTGAGCCCGGCGTCGGCAACGGTCGATCCGAACGCGACGCAGGCGTTCACGGCCACGCTCAAGGACCAGTTCGCCATTGCCATGGCCTCGCAGCCCACCTTCAGCTGGACGGTGACCGGCGGCGGCGCCATCGACACGAGCGGCCTCTTCACCGCGGGCGGCAACGCCGGCGGCCCTTTCACCGTCACCGCGAGCGATCCGGGCTCGGGCGTCCAGGGGACGGCGAGCGTCACGATCCAGAACGGCGGGCCGACGATTGCCGTCGCCGCCGCGGCGTCGCCGAACCCCGTCGCCACCGGAACGACGACCAGCCTGAGCGTCCTCGGTGCCGACGACGGGGGCGAGACGCACCTCACCTACACCTGGGCGGTCACCGCGGGTCCGAGCGGCGCCACGTTCAGCGCCAACGGGACCAATGCCGCCAAGAGCAGCACGGCGACCTTGACGCAGGCCGGGACCTACACCTTCCGGGTCACGGTCACCGACCAGGACGGCCTCACGGTCACGAGCCAGGTCGTGGTACCCGTGCAGCAGCACGCGACCAGCATCTGGGTGAGCCCGGCTTTGCCGACGGTCGCTCCGAATGCGACGCAGGCCTTCACGCCCACGCTCGAGGACCAGTTCGGCCACCCGATGGCGTCGCAGCCGACGTTCGGCTGGACCGTGAGCGGCGGCGGTACGATCGATGCCGGCGGGCTCTTCACCGCGGGCGGCAACGCCGGCGGCCCCTTCACCGTCACCGCGACCGATTCCGGCTCGAGCCTCCAGGGAACGGCCTCCGTGACGATCGGCAACAGCGCGCCGACGGTCTCCGTCGGTGCCGCAGCTTCCCCCAACCCGGTCACCGCCGGCACGACGACCGATCTCACGGTCCTCGGCGCCGACGACGGCGGCGAGGCACACCTCACCTACACCTGGGCCGTCACCTCGGGTCCGAGCGGCGTCACGTTCAGCGCCAACGGGACCAACGCCGCCAAGAGCAGCACGGCGACGTTCACGCAGGCCGGGACGTACACCTTCCAGGTCACGATCTCCGATCAGGACGGGCTCACCGTCACGAGCCAGGTCACGGTCGTCGTGCAGCAGCACGTGACCACGATCACCGTGAACCCGCCCTCGGCGACCGTGTCCCTCAACGGGACAGCGAACTTCACCGCCACGGCGTACGATCAGTTCGCTCACGCCTTCACGAGCCCGCCGACGTTTACCTGGACGGTCGCGGGCGGCGGGACGATCGATGCGGCGGGAACCTTCCACGCCGGCGGCACGGTGGGTTCCTTCACCGTGACGGCATCGGTCGGTGCGGTCCACAGCACCGCGACCGTCAGGGTCAAGGACATGCCGCCGTTCCTCGTGACGCCGCCGACGGCATCACCCAACCCCTCGCGCGGCCCGACGACCACCCTCGACGTGCTCGCGGACGACGACGGCGGCGAGGAGAAGGTCACCTACACCTGGTCCGCCAGCGGGCCCGGCACCGTGAGCTTCGCGGAGAACGGCACCAACGCGGCCAGGACGACCACTGCCTCGTTCTCCGACCCCGGGGTCTACACCATCACGCTCACGCTGCGCGACGCGTCGGGAAACACGACGAAGGTCACGCTCGTCGTGAAGGTGCAGGAGGGTCTCACCGTCAGCGACGCCAACCTCTACGTCGGCAAGGCGACGTTCACGATCGCCTGGAATCGCCATCGGCGCGGGCAGGACCGGGACTCGTTCGCCCTCACCGGATTCATCAACCCGGCTGGGCTTCCCGTGTCGCTCGCCGGCACCACCATGGAGGCGACGGTCGACGGAGCCGTCCTCGCCTCGGGGGTGCTGTCCACGACGGGGACGTTCCGCGGCTCGTCCGGCACGGGGCCGCGGGTGAGCCTCAGCCTCTCGAACAAGAGCGGGAAGTACACGGTGCGCGTGAGCCGCGACGACCTCCGGCCGATGCTCGCGGTGGACAACGAGACGGGGAGCCGGCCGCTCGAGGTCCCGGTCACGCTCTTCGTGTCTCGCGCCAGGACCGCGATGGCGGAGAACCGGCTCGAGTTCAGTCTCGTGTCGACGCGGGGACGTCGGTCGCGCGGCTCGTGGCGTGGGCCGAAGCAGCGGCTCCTCGACGGGGCCTTCCAGACGTTACGGACGAAGGTGGTCTGCACCAAGGTCATCGGCGGCTATGTCATGCAGGCGAGCGGGGTCATCTATCCGATGGGCAGCGGGCCGGTGATGCCGACGGGCGACGTCACGGTACGGCTCGCGGACGGCGACCCGGTCGTGATACCGCTCGCGGCGCTCCGGCGCGGCGGCGCGTCGGAGGCGACGTCGACCTGGAAGTACACGGACAAGACCGCGCCCGTCTCCGCCTTCCTCCTGAAGAACACGAAGCGGGCGTTCACGCTGAAGACCGGGCTCATCCCGGTCGACGCCCTGGGCGGCCTTCCCCTGGGAAGGAGCGTCGGGACCCGAGGGGACGTTGCGATCCGGATCGACATCCCGACCGCACAGGGGACGATCGTCTTCCGGACCACCCCGGAGCTCGTACGCGCGGCCGGCCCTTACCGCTGGACACGACCGGCGCCGCTCCTCCGGTAGACATTGGACGCCGCGTCGTCGTGGGGCTACTCGCCGACCGACGCAAGCCACTCCACGAGGGGCACGGCCCGCTTCGCGTGCGCCACGAGCCAATCGATGAGCCTGCGCGCCACGAGCAGGCCGCGCGACGGCGCGGGGAAGGTCACGATGAGCCCCTTGCGCTTGAGGAGCTCGGCGCGCGCATGGCCGGGATCGAGACCCCGCGGCACGCGTTGCAGCACGTCGTGCGACCCGACCGTGAAGCCGGCGCGCGTGAGCTTTCGCAGGATCGTCACGAGCTCTCCGCCCTGACGGTCGTCGAGCACCGCCTCGCGAAAGCGCGCCAGCTGTCCCGGATCCATCATGTAGTGGCCGGCGGCGACGAGCACCTCCGTGGCGCCGAGGTGCACGTACAGCGCCGCCGGCGCCGACGGTCCCTGCCCCACGCCGTCGATCGCAACGTAGCCGCCGATGTGCGTCTTGTAGGGCGACTTGTCCTTCGAGAAGCGGACATCGCGGTGGATGCGGAAAACCTTCGGCTCCGCGAGCGGATGGTGCGGGAAGAGCGGATCGATGCGCTCCCGGACCTCGGCGAGGAGGGCCTTCATCGGCGCCAGCCATCCGTCCTCGTACTCCCGCCGGTGCGCCTCGAACCACTCGCGGCGTTGATTGCGGGCGAGCGCACGAAAGAAGCGGCCGTCGCGGTCGGCGAAGCCGGTGAATCGAGCCGATATCACACTCGCGGACTGCTTCATGGCGCTGCCTGATATAATGGTGGTGTTCAATATGTGGAACCGCGGGCTGCGACAAGGAGCCCGACGCGGCACGGTGGCGGGCACCGGCGGAACGGTCGCCGAAGCCCCGGTTGCACGGGCGGACTCACGACGGAGCCGTGGGGGATGACGAGCGCCGGGACCACGGAGCGAGACACGTCGTGAGCGAGGACCGGGACCGCCGCCGGTTCGACGCCATCGACGATGCCGACCGCCTGCACCGCCCCGCGGTGGTGCGGCGGATCACGTTCGAGGACCTGGCGCTGCCGGGCCCTGCGTACCGCGACACGCGCCATCTCGTCCCGATCGAAAGCGTACGCGCGGGTGACGAGCAGGTGTTTGCGGCGCGCGGCCGGCGCGGCTCCGGCGAGCCGGTCATCGACCTCGCCCCGCTCGCCGACCACCCGTCGGTCCGCTCCGTCGTCGCGTCGACCACCGTCCGGGCTCGCCGGCCCCTTCGCACGTCGACGAGCTGCTGCTTCTCGGTCAAACGGTCGTGCCGGACTCGGAGACGCTCCGCAGCCTTCCGGGCCTCGAGCGGCTGTGGGCCGGGTGGGCGCCGGGCGGACCCTTCGACGTGGCGGCGCTGCCGGAAGGGGTGCGCGCGCTGGGCGTCTGCCGCCACAACCTCCCCGCCGCCAGCGAGGCGGCGCCGCGCTTCGCGGAGCTGACGCGGTTCGCCGGTCTGCATCACCTGGCGCTCAACCACTGCTGGCCAGGGGACAGCGTGGCCCCGCTCGCCGGGCTGCCCGCGTTGGTTCGGCTCCGCGCCGACGCGCCGTCCGGCTGGTCGGCGCTCCGCGCCTGCCCCGCCCTGGAGGACGTGTCCGCGATCGGGCCGCGGATGGCCAACCTGCGGGCAATGCGCACGTGGACACGCCTGCGCACGCTCACCCTCACCGGCGGCGGCGTGCGCCCGCTCGCCGGGATGGAGGCGTTCGCCGCGCTCGAGCGGCTCAGGCTCGTGATGCTCACCGTCACGGACCTCGCGCCGCTCGCCGAGCTCCCGGCGCTCCGCCGCGTCGTGGCGTTCGGCGAGGTGTCGGACGCAGTGGCGGCGCTCCGGCGCGCGCGGCCGGACATCGACGTGACCTGGCACGGCGACGGGGCGCCGCCGGGGGAGCGCGTCGGCGCGGAGTTCCTGCGGCCGCCGCTCGACGGGATGCCACGCTGGTGGATCCGCGAGGACCTCACCGCGCTCTTCGGCGTGTCCACCAACGCGGCGGCGGAGGCGCGCCTGCGCGCCGCGCTCGCATCCGAGGACCGCGCCCTGCTCGCGCGCTTGAGCTTCGACACCGAGGCGGACGCCGTGCATGTCGACGGCGAGCGGGAGGACGACCTCCGCGCCGTGGCGCGGGCGATCGGGCGTCTCGCGCGCGCCGGCGCCGACGCGGCGCGCTGACCCGCCAGGAGCATCGTCTCCGCCATCCTAGCCAACCTGCAAGATCACTCGCGCCTCAGTCCGGTCGGTCCGGAGGTCCGTTGCCGAATCAGATTCGATCAGATATCGTCGCTCCATGAAAACCCTGTCGGTGACCGAGGTCGCCCGCAACTTCCGCGCCGTGCTGGATTCAATGGAGCGCGATCAGGAGGAGATCGTGCTCGTTCGGAATCGCCGGCAGATTGCGCGGCTCGTTCCGGAAGCGCCGCGTCTGGACGCGCTGGAAGTGTTTGGCGACTTGTATCGAACCCTCGATGAATCGACGGCCAGAGCATTGTCCGCCGCATTGTCTTCCACCCGCAAGGGCCGGCGGCGACGCGTGTCCGAGCTGAGAAACCCGTGGGCTGGTTGATTGACACCAGCATCTGGATCGCGGTCGAGCGCGGAAAGCTCGGAGCGGCGGACATTCACGCCATCACCCGGCAGGAACCGGTATATCTCTCGCCGGTGAACATCGCCGAGATTCAGTTCGGTCTGGAATTGCTGCGGGCTGGTGTTCTGAAGCAGCAAGCCACCGCGTCGCTGCGACGGTTGCGTCGTAAGCCGCAACTTCGGATCACCGTGGAAACGGCGGAGGTATTCGGATCCTTGGCTGCGAAGCTGAAGAAGGCTCGACGAGACCCGAACGTTCGCGTCAACGACCTTTGGCTCGCGGCGCAAGCGATTCAACGTGACTTCAAGCTGCTCACGTCGAACTCCAAGGACTTCAAGGATATCCCGGGCTTGCAGATGGTTGTCCTGCCATTACCGTAGCGTCTGCAGACCCGGAGCCCGTCGCGGCCCCGCGGACTCGGTCGCGGCAGGAAGCGCCCGATTCGGGACCGGCTACGCCGGCTCGAGCTCCAGCGGCAGGGCAGTCACTGCGCGGAAGACGAAGCTCGGGTGGAGCGGCAGCGGTGCGTCGTCGACGCGCCGGATGCTGCGCGTGCGGGCGAGGAGCACGCGGAGCGCCACCTGCGCCTCGAGCGTGGCCAGGCTCGCGCCGAGGCAGTAGTGGGGGCCGAACCCGAAGCCCAGGTGTCGGTTGTCACGGCGCGCGATGTCGAACTCGTCGGGCCGCTCGAAGACGGTCTCGTCGCGGTTGGCCGATCCGAGCCAGGAGAGCACGATCTGCCCGGTCTCGATGTGGTGCCCGCGGATCTCGGTGGCGCGGGCGGCGCGGCGGGGGTCCATCTGGATGGGTGACGAGAAGCGGAGCACCTCCTCCACGGCGTCGGGCAGCAGCTCGGGGCGGGCGCGCAGCGCGGCCAGCGCCGGCGGATGGGCCAGCAGCTCGAGGACGGCGTTGCCGATGAGCGTCGTCGTCGTCTCGTTGCCCGCCACGAGGATGAGGAGGAGCATCGCGAGCAGCTCGTCGAAGCTGAGCCGGGAGCCCTCGATCTCGGCCGCGACGAGCCCGCTCAGCAGGTCCTCGCGAGGCCGGCGCCGCCGCTCGTCCACGAGCCCCCGGAAGTAGTCCTGCATCTCGACGCGCACCCGCCGCTGGCGCGCGATCTTCTCCGGCGGCAGCGGGCCCATGAACACCGCCCCGAGGTTCTCGACGGCCGCGTCCGACCACACCTTGAACCGGGCGTGGTCCTCGGTGGGGATGCCGATGATCTCGGCGATGACGATGACGGGCAGCGGATAGGTGAGCGCCTCGACGAGGTCCACCCGGCCGCAGGCGAGCGCCGCATTCACCAGCTCCTCGGCGATCTCGTTCATGCGGGGCTCGAGGCGGCGGATCATGCGCGGGGTGAAGGCCTGGCTCACCAGGCCGCGCAGACGGGTGTGCGCGGGCGGGTCCGTGACCAGCATGCTCGGTGGCAGGTCCTCGGGCTCGAAGCCCGGGGGCGGCGGGAACGCGTTCGACCAGGTGGCCGGGTCGCGCAGCACGCCCTGGATGTCGTCGTAGCGGAAGATCGAGACGACCGGCGCGCCGTCGGGCGCCCACACCGGGTGCTCGCGCCGCGCCCGCGCGTAGAGCGGAAAGGGGTTGCGGCGGGTCGCGTCGTCGAACGGGTCGAAGCGAAAGGGGGCAGCGGCTTCCATGGCTACTCGAGCTCGCCCAGCACCCACGCCGCCGTGTCGGCGGGCAGCGCGGGCAGATAGCGGAGGAACTCGTCGACGTCCTCCCCGACGACGGCGCTGCCGAAGTTCTCGCGCAGGAAGCCGTGGAAGTGGCCCGCCACGCGCTCCGAGAGGAGCCCGCAGCGGCGCAGCGTCGGGATGACGAAGCCCTGCACCGGGCCGAGCCGCCGCCCCCTCGGCAGGTCGCGCGTGATGTCGCCCGCCTCCCGCTGGAGACAGCCGATCATCTCGACCGGATCGACGCCGGCCTCGGCCCAGATCTGGAGGAGGGTCGTGAAGAAGCCCTGCGCCTTCCGGTCGATCAGCGTGCGGGCGCACTCGAGCGCGAAGTCCTCGAGCTCCGCGCGCGCCTCGTCGCCGAGGCACGGCACGCAGCGCTCGATGTACTGGACGCCATAGGCGTGGTGGCGCGACTCGTCGCGCGCGACGTAGGTGAGGAGGTCCTTCAGGAGCGGCTCCTCGGTGAGGTTCCGCATGTCGCGGAAGGCGTACAGCGCGAGGCCCTCGACCACGATCTGCATCCCGACGAGCTTCTTCATCCAGTCGCCGGTCCCGAGCGTCGCATCGAGGATGCCCTTCAGCGACGGCGCGATCGGCTGGATGTGGTCGAGCTTCTCGATGTAGCGCGAGAAGGCCTCGACGTGCCGCGCCTCATCCATCGTCTGCGTCGCGGCGTAGAACTTCGCATCCGTGTGCGGCACCGCGGTCACGAGCTGGGCCGCCACCATGAGCGCGCCCTGCTCGCCGTGCAGGAACTGCGAGAGCCGGAAAGCCGCCGTGCGCCTCGTGAGCTCGACCAGCGTCGCCTCCGGAAGCGACCGCCAGTACGACGTCCGCTCGATCGGGATGCCGGCGCCGAGCGGCGTGCTCGCGAACCGTACCAGATCGATCGGGCGCTCCCAGTCGAGATCACGCTCCGCGATCCATTGCGCTTCGGCGGCCTTCACGTACAGGCGTCGCAGCTCCTCGACCTCGGGATCGTAGTTCCACTGGTAGACCACCTGCGTCGCGGTCGCGAGGCCGGGCTCCTGCGTGGGTGTGGTCAGCGTGAAGTCGTTCATCGGCTGGCTCCTCTGCTGCGGGGCTTGGCGCGACGCTGGTCGAGGTCGGCGCCGACGTCGCCCAGCACGGCGATCAGCCGTTGCAGCGCCGTCAGCGCCTCGGCGGGCCGCTTCCGGTCGAGGGCGTCGAGACAGGCGTCGATGCGGGAGACGAAGCGGCCGGGATCGCGGCGGAGCCGCGCGCGCGCGGCGGCGACCGGCGCCTGGCGGAGCAGGTTGCGGAGCCGCCGCGCCACCATCTGCCAGACCCGGTTGTGCGTCGCGTCGGCGAGCACGACCAGCAGGTCGTGCAGCGCCTCGAACCGCGCCTCGCGGTCCCCCGCCGCATCCGCGACGACGTCCCGGAGCACCCGGATGGCGGCGAGGTCCGAGGGCCCGCAGCGCTCGATCGCGAGCCGTCCCATCTCCAGGAGCATCGGCCGCATGACCTCCGTCATCTCGGCGACGAGTCCGAGGTCGATCCGGCCGCCGTGGAAGATCATCGGCCCGAGCAGCTCGAGCGAGGCGTCGACCACGGGGCGCACCGTCGCGCCGTCGCCCTGTCGAACGGTGACGAGGCCGAGCCCCTCGAGGACCTTGATCGCCTCGCGAATCGAGGTCCGGTTCACCCTGAACTCCTGCGCCAGCTCGCGCTCGGGCGGAAGCTTCTGGCCGGCCGGGAAGCGCGCATCGAGGATCGCGTCGCGCAGCTGCTCGGCGACCTCCTCGTGGAGGCGGCGCCGGGCAGGCGCGCGGAAGGCGACGACGGCCATGCCCGTCCACTTATCCGATGGTCCAACCAATCTCAAGGTCCGGGGTTCGCGACGCACTCGGCCGCGACGCTCTCGCAGCCACGAAGACCGCCCGCGGGCCGCAGTGCCACGAGGCACGCACGCAGCGGCTGTCCGGACGGCATCCTCCCCGCCCCTGTCGGAAGTCTTCCCCGGTCGGGGGTGAAAACCTGCGCGCCGGGAGGGGATTGCGTTTTTGTCGCCACCGCCCGATTGGATGCGCAAGCCAAGGCCTTCCCGGAGGTCGGGCGGGCGCGTCGCCCAGGCGAGCCAATGGTCGAGGAGGCCGCGCGCGGACGACCGGGCCCGGAACGCTTCTGCTGTGTCCGCGTCTCGCTCGTGTGCGAAATCGCCCCTGAGCAATCCGACTTGCCATTCTCGTCTGAACGTAACGGCTACTCGTCGCCGATTCTCACTTGACTAAAAATTAAATCTTACCACAACGAGGGTATTGCCGAGCGCACGTGCCGGGCGGATCGTGCGTTGGCCGTGGTACGTGTGCCGGATCGGCCAGGGAGAAGGGGCCTCACGATGCGATCGTTCGTCCGTCTCCTGTCGGCGCTCGTCCTGCTTCTTGCTCGCGCAGAGGCGAGCGTTGCGGCCTGCAGCGACCCGGCGGCCGCGGCTGCGGTGCGCGGACAATGCGACTGCGCCAGTGCCGCGAACCATGGCGCCTACGTCAGCTGCGTGGCCCATGCGACGAACGCCGCGGTGAAGGCCGGTACGCTCCCTGACGACTGCGCGAGTACGGTCATGAACTGCGCGTCCAACTCGACGTGCGGCAAGCCCGGCTTCGTCACCTGCTGCGAGACCGACGCCCGCGGGACCACGACGTGCAACGTCGTGAACGGGCCCGGCGCATGCACGGCGCCGAAGGGCGGGAGCGCCTGCGTCGGCACACAGCCGAGCTGCTGCGACGCGTGCGCGAACGGGGAGTGTGCAGGCGGAGGGACGACGACGAGCACGGTGGCCTCGACGACGAGCACGGTGGCGACGACGACGAGCACGGTGGGCTCGACCAGCAGCACGCTGGCCACGACCACGAGCACGGTGGGCTCGACCAGCACCACGCTGGCCACGACCACGAGCACGGTGGGCTCGACCAGCACCACAGTGGCCACGACCACGAGCACGGTGGGCTCGACCAGCACCACGCTGGCGACAACCACGAGTACGGTGGGCTCGACCAGCACCACGCTGGCGACGACCACGACCACGGTCGCCACGACCACCACGACGATCGCGACGACCACCACCACGGTCGCCACGACGACCACGACGATCGCGACCACCACCACGACGACCACCTCCAGCACGACCACGACGGTCGGGACGTGCGCGCCCATCGTCCCGAGCGCCGCGATCGCGAACACTTACCGGCTCAACGGCACCACCGGCGAGAAGCGGTGCGTGACCACCTCGGCGGCGAACCGCTTCGGCACCTGCACCACGGACGCCGACTGCGGCAACACCGCGGGCGGGTGCCTCCAGCTCCCGTGGGTCACGGCCGACGGGCAGGTGATGCCGTTCCCGACCGGGGTGCAGACGAACTTCACGGTGACACCGGGCACCTTCCCCACCTGCGAGCACAGCGCCTGCGTTCCGTGCGGGAACCCGCACGCGTCCTGCGCGGGGGTCCCGGGGTGCGAGGTGGCCGGTAACCCGAACGGCTGCGTCCCCCGCGGCACGCAGGGCTGCTGCGACCAGCCGGGCTTCATCGTGCCGACCTTCTTCGTGAACATCCTGGGCGGGCTCTGCTCGCGCGTGGACCAGATCGACTGCGGGGTGGGCGTCGTGAACACCTCCAACCCGCAGACGGGCGACAACG
>Ga0209474_10000853_pt1 | contig 31422 bp, 30 predicted proteins | sample GraSoiAngelo_145_FD_185902 | JGI IMG/M metagenome (GOLD analysis project Ga0209474, IMG submission 185902) | Grasslands soil microbial communities from the Angelo Coastal Reserve, California, USA - 14_1009_05_20cm (SPAdes) (version 2) | ecosystem: Environmental > Terrestrial > Soil > Grasslands...
GACGTTGCAGGTTAGAGATGGACGCAGTGACCTTCTTGTTGGATGTGTGGACTGCGCTTTTGGGCATCCCCTGTGTGGTGCTGTTTTCCGAAGTGATCGCCGCGAGCTTATTGCCGCAACAAGACGATGGTGGTGTGGGCGAACGACGGGCGCGCATCGCCGTGATCGTACCTGCTCATAACGAAAGCATTGGCCTGCAGCCCACGCTTGATGATTTGAAAAGCCAGCTTCGTTCCGGTGATCGCTTGCTGGTCGTCGCAGATAATTGCACCGATGATACGGCATCGGTTGCCACCAAGGCCGGCGTTGAGGTCGCTGTTCGCTCCGATCCGGCAAAAATCGGCAAAGGATACGCCCTGGATTGGGGACTAAACCAGCTGGCCGCCGAGCCACCCGATGTTGTTATCATGGTGGACGCCGACTGCCGGGTATGTCCTGGAACAATGGATCGCCTGGCCTCCGTCTGCTCTAAAACAAACCGGCCCGTCCAGGCTCTCTACCTGATGACCGCTCCTTTCGGCTCAAGCATCAATCATCAAGTTGCAGAATTCGCATGGCGGCTGAAAAATTGGGTTCGCCCGCTTGGACTGAGTTCGCTAGGGCTGCCCTGCCAACTTATGGGATCAGGAATGGCTTTTCCCTGGAAAGTCATCAGGGAAGCCAGGCTACCGGGGGATTCCATCGTTGAAGACTTGAAGCTCGGCCTCGACCTGGCCCGGGCTGGAACCGCCCCTGTGTTTTGCCCGTCCGCCATCGTCAGAAGTACATTTCCGAAGTCCGCTGCCGGGGCGCATGTCCAACGGCAACGATGGGAACAGGGCCATATCGCGCTGATCTTGACCCTGGCCCCTCGACTTTTGCTGAGAGCTCTGCAAAGGAGAGACGCAAGATTGTTGGCCCTCGTGCTCGACCTCTGCGTTCCCCCGCTTACTGTGCTCGGGGGGATGTTGACGATAAGCTTGGTGCTGACGGGCCTAGCAGTTGCTGCGGGTCATTCTTCCTTCGCTGCAAAACTAACCTTCTGCTGCATGATGCTGGTGTTTGCGAGCATCCTGCTGTCGTGGCTGAGACATGGCCGGGATATTTTGCCTGGCAGCTCATTCGCGCTCGTAGGCTCTTATCTAGCCGGAAAACTTCACCTCTACAAAGTTTTGTTGGCTGGCGACAAGATTTCTCGATGGATAAGGGCCGATCGAAGCTAATGACGTATGCCAAAACAGGCAGGATCAATCGTGTTCTGCGACGACACGACCTCGTTTTTCGCCCGGTTCTTGCGACCTATTCATCCGATCGTCTGCACATTGAGTACTTGCCGTGAATGTTGCCTATCTGTTGAACACTTATCCCATGACAAGCACGACCTTCATCCGACGGGAGATCGAGGCGCTGGAAGAACTGGGGGTGACCGTCCAGCGATATGTTGTCCGAAAATGGGATGTACGTCTGGTCGATCCTCAGGACGTTTTTGAGCAATCTCGAGCACATTATTTGCTGACCGCTAACGTCGATGGATTGGTCCGGGCGGTCGTAAAAGAGGCATTCGTAAATTCACGAGGCCTCTATCGGAGCGTGGGCCCGTGGTTCCGCCTCCTGATGAATTCAAAAGGAGGCTTGATCAGACACGTTGCTTACTGGATGGAAGCCATTTATTTCCGGCAGGTGACCGAAAGAGACCGCGTCAATCACGTGCACGTTCACTTTGCGACTAACGCAACCGCGGTTGCAATGCTGGCCCGTGTGATGGGTGGGCCCACTTACAGTTTTACTGTCCATGGACCAGATGAGTTCGTCCAACCGCAAAGACTAAGCTTTGAACTAAAGACAAGACACGCTGCGTTTGTACTGGCAATTTCCGATTATTGTAAACGTCAATTGATCGGATTGGTCGGTCCGGAAAACGCGAGTAAAATACTCGTCGCCCGTTGCGGCTTGGCTATCGAAGAGTTTCCGGAAGCGCCCCTCTGTGGAAATGACAACCAGACCTTTGTTTGCGTTGGACGCCTCTGTCCGCAAAAGGGACAATTGTTAATCCCCAAGGCTGTCGCGGCGCTTCGGGCTCAATTTCCTAATCTGAAAGTTCTGCTGATCGGAGACGGCGAGAGTCGTGGCGAAATTCAAGCCGCGATCGTGGAATGCGGCGTGCAAGACCAGGTAGAAATTCGGGGCTGGATGGCGAACAGAGACGTTCTGAGACTGGTACGAAATAGCCGTGCGCTCCTGCTGCCTAGCTTTGCAGAGGGTCTCCCTATCGTTCTGATGGAGGCACTAGCCATTTGCCGCCCGGTGATTACGACATCGATTGCTGGCACACCGGAGCTTGTGGACGCAAGCTGCGGTTGGTTGATCTCTCCGGGTGGAGAGGATGCGCTGATCGACGCTATGCGATCAGCGCTGGAGTGCACACCTGCGGAGCTTGCGCGCAAAGGCGCGGAGGGTCGTGCCCGCGTTGTGTTACATCATGATGGACGGACCCTGGCTCGATTTCTGCGTAACATGTTTCAGATCCAAGTTCTGCAGAATGCAAAGTTGCCAATCACCTAGGTGCACGACCGAGCCAAAAATTATTTATCTGGCGATTGGTCGAGCGTGTTATGGATTTGATGTGAAGACAACGGAAAAAATGGCGGCTACAAACAAGATCAGCGCCGATATCCCTGACTGGACCCGGGAAGCACCACAACAATTTTGGGATCCCGGACGAAAGCTGTTGCAAGCGATCCGCGGCTATCAGAAGTCGCGTGTAAACGGTGGAATCGTCTCAACGACTCTGTGTAGATGGTTTTTTCTGCAGCACCGGTTTTGGACTGTCGTTTCTGGGGCAGATATTCCGTTGACCTGCCAGATCGGTGGCGGGTTGTTAATTCCGCATCCCAATGGAATCGTTATCCATCCGGATGCAAAAATTGGGGTTAACTGCTTAATATTTCAGCAAGTAACCGTTGGAAAAGCCCGCAATTGCTCGGACGCGCCGCAAATTGGTGGCCACGTCGATATCGGAGCTGGCGCGAAGATTCTTGGACCGGTTCAAATTGGTGCTCACAGCCGCATTGGAGCGAACGCCGTCGTGACCCGGAATGTCGAGGAAGACTCCAGCGTTGTCGCATACGCCAGTGCAATTGGCGAACCAAAGGCCCTGTCGGAAACACCTTGTTAACGGAACGCGATGCCACGGAAACCAGGACCCCCGAGTCCTCCTTAGGGAAAATGCCAAGCTCTCCTGATAGCTCCGGCGCGCCGAGCTTTGGTGCAGTCGTAATTGGACGCAACGAGGGGAAGCGCCTTGCTCGATGCATCAGGTCGCTTTCAGGCCCGGCCCTGATCGTATATGTGGACTCCGGCTCCAGTGACCGGTCGGTGGCGATCGCGCAAGACTGTGGCGCCGAGGTCGTCGAATTGGACCTCACCATTCCATTTACAGCGGCGCGGGCGCGCAATGCCGGATTTGCACGCGCGCGTGAGATTTGCGGTGGAGTTCGGTACATCCAGTTTGTCGACGGTGACTGCGAATTAGACCGTGATTGGACATCTTGCGCGACCTGCTTTCTTGAAAGCCATCCCGGAGTTGCGGCCGTGTGCGGCAGGCTTCGAGAACGACATCCAGAAAACTCGATCTACAATTGGTTGTGCGACCAAGAATGGGACGGTCCATTGGGCGAGGTTCGCTCCTTCGCTGGAAACGTCATGGTCCGCTGCGAAGCTCTCGCCGCGATGGGAGGCTATCGCGATGAGGTGATCGCCGCTGAGGAAGACGAACTGTGTGTGCGCCTGCGCGCAGCAAATTGGACTATTTACAGACTTAGCAACGATATGGCTCTGCACGACGCGGCGATGACACATTTCCATCAATGGTGGAAGCGCAGCGTGCGATGCGGTTACGCTTTTGGCCAAGGCGCTTACTTGCACGGCAAAAATCCGGAGCGCCATTTTGTTTGGGAATCTCAACGAGCACGCCTCTGGGGTATCTATCTCCCGCTGCTGTGCCTTCTCACTGGAATGCTTTTCCACCCGATCGGTTGGGCCGCATTTTTGATTTATCCGTTGCAAGTTCTTCGCTTGGTAAGTCGAAGACGAGGCCCGCTGGTAAATCGCCTGCTGTTGGCGGCGTTTCAGGTTCTTGGCCGCTTCCCGGAAGGACTGGGACAACTCAACTTCACATACGACAGACTTTTCAGACGCCGCGCCACGCTTATCGAACACAAATCGATTTAGGCGACGCGCTGAGACGCGCTAAGAACAAGGTCTCTTTTGCTAAATCCAAGACCCAGGAATCTAAAGAAGGTTCATGACCTAAGATGAAGACATACGAATCAAATCCTATCTGCGCCGCCATTGTCGGTACGGGATTCATTGCGCAGTTCCACGCACGGGCGATTCACGCATTGAGCGGAGTAGATCTTGTGAGCATTTGCGACGCCAATCTCATCGCTGCAAAGTCGTTTGCCGAAACCTGGAATGTCGCAAAGGCATACGCATCAGTGGATGAGATGCTTGGCAACGAAAAGATAGATTGCGTTCATGTCCTCGTTCCCCCCGATCACCATTACGAGGTATCGAAATCGGTTCTTCGCACCGGAATTAATGTTTTTCTGGAGAAGCCCATGTCGATTTCGGTCAAAGAGGCCGAAGACATTTCCGCGTTAGCGCGACAGAAAGGATTGTATCTGGGCATTAATCACAACATGATGTTTTTTAGTGCCTATCAGCAGCTCCGAAGGGTCGTGCGCTCCGGTGTGTTAGGTCCAATCGATAACATCGGCATAAACTATTTTAGCGAACTCGAGCAGATACGTTTTGGTCCTTTCGAAACCTGGATGTTGCGCTCTCCCGGCAATGTTGTGCTTGAAACCGGACCGCATCTTTTTTCAATTTTACTGGATCTTGTCGGCCCGCCTGGCGAAGTGCTGGCCGTAGCGGACCGTCAGGTGACATTGCCGGGAGGGGCAATGATTTACCGGCGCTGGCGCGTACAGGCGACCAGTGGGCGTACTGCAGCATTTGTCAACATGTCCGTTGGTCCGGGCTTCAACGAACGAACAATCACCGTTCACGGGCTTTACGGCACCGCAACGGTCGATCTCAACGCCAATACGTGTCTGGTAGATAGTCGCTCTTCGCTCGGCATGGACCTCGACCGATACAAGAGAAGCCGATCTCTCTCCAGCCAACTACGCTCACAGGCGAGGCAGAACCTGCAAAGCTATTTGCTGGCAAGGCTCAAGCTGAAGCGCGGCGGCAACCCTTACGAACTCTCGATCCTTGATAGTATCGCAAGCTATTACCAAACACTGCGCCGCGGCGGCCCACTTGATCTCCGCATCGACGCCGAATTCGGGCGCAATGTAATTGACTTTTGCGCGACGGTTATCAGGGCGGCAGGAGTCCAGCCCTCCGGCAGGCCCGTTGCGCCGCGCGTGGCTGCGCAAATTCGACCGACCATTCTTGTGTTGGGCGGGGCGGGCTTCATCGGACGGGAGCTAATCAGGCAGCTGGTTGCAAGCGGACACCAGGTCCGTGCCATGATCCGGGGATCGACCGCGCTGCTTGATGAATTAGATCCTGACCAGGTTGAACTCGTCCGCGGCGATATCCGGCGCGAAGAGGATCTGAGGACTGCCATGGACGGCGTGGCGTACGTGTATCACTTGGCCGTTGGCCACGCAAAAACGTGGCAAGAGTATCAATCGAACGAAGTGGATTCGACGCGTTTGGTCGGCACTCTTTGCCTCGCCTGCGGCGTCAAAAGACTCATCTTTACTGGTACAATTGACTCCTACTACGCCGGCCGCAAAGCGGGATTGATCAACGAACAATCCCCTCTGGATCCTTATATTGCACGTCGCAACTACTACGCGCGCGCCAAAGCTGCAGCAGAAGGCATACTGATGGAGCTGCACCGCACCCATGGCCTGCCAGTTGTAATCTTTCGACCCGGTATCGTCATTGGAGCAGGGGGCAATCCTTTCCACTGGGGAGTGGGAAGATTTACAGAAAACATCTGCGAAGTCTGGGGCGACGGCGACAATGTGCTACCCTTTGTTCTTGTCGCAGACGTGGCCGCAGCGCTCGTGCGGGCGATCGAGAAAGCCGACATTGAGGGGCGGACCTACAACCTTATTGACGCTCCTCTGCTAACCTCAAACGACTATCTGGCCGCCCTGCAACAGCACGGCGGCTTGCGGCTCGTGATCCAGCACCGGCCAATATGGCGATTTTACCTGGAAGATCTCGCGAAGTGGTTTGTGAAGCTTGCGGTAGGCCATCCCGATCGCCTCCGTGTTCCCAGTTACCGGGATTGGGAGTCTCGCACCCAGAGAGGACGCTTTAGCAGCACATTAGCTTGCGATGAATTAGGCTGGAAACCCTGCGGAGACCGCAATCGAATGATCGAAGAAGGCATCGGCGGATCGCTTGAAGGGTGGCGGAAAGCGATCGAGTAAGATCAAGTCATTGCGGAGGCGTTATCCCGTGCGCGCGGAAACTCTATATCCCCACCCCAGGACGACCGCAGCTTGATTTAGAATTTCTTGAAGCGATCGATTGCCCGTTGATAGGCGTTGCTGGTGGAAAGCGCTACTTGTTCGCTATTGAACTTGTTTTGGCAATCCTCCCAAGCCTGCTCGCCGTAGGCGGCTGCAGCAGACGGATTGTCAAGCAAGTCTTGAATTGCCAGTACTATCGCTCTGATGTCTTGCGCTGGGACCAGCAGGCCATTCCGTCCAGAATGGATCATTTCGGGAATACCGCCCACTGAAGTCGCCACCACCGGACAGCCGAATGACATAGGCTCAAGTACGGAATAAGGGAATATCTCGCTCTGAGACGCACATAGCGTCGCGAAATGCTTACCTCGCAGCCCCGCTATGGCGCTGTGGGGCTGCGTATGCGTGAAGGTTACACGCGATCTCGCGTCTGGCGAGAGAACACGACTCGTGTAGTCGTTGAAAAACTCAAGCTTGCCATCTGCATCATGGACTCCGAGATCCGGGCCTACAAATGTCAACTTGAGGTTTTTGTTTTTTGTTGCGAGTTCACTAAACGCCAGGATGACGAGTTCACCCCCCTTTCGCTTGTCAAACCGACCGACGAAAAGCAGACTGTCTTTTTCGCACGTATCGATGTTCCATCTTTTAGGCTGGGGCACAGCAGTAATAGGATTAGGAATCGCAAGGCTCATTGGCAAGTCGATCCCATAGTGAGATTTTACGGCTTCGATCGTTATCCGCGATGGCGAGGTCACAATCTCTGCCGCTACAATACCTCGCCTCTCGCGCTTTTCACGGCGAAGATCATTCTTTGAATAAACAAAGCTCGAATCAAACCGGCCATTCAAAAACCAAGGGCCATGAAGTCTAACCACAACAGGCACTATGCGAAGGCACGAAACGGCATAGCTAAATCCAAAGGATTCCTCGATCTCGAAAACCTCGATCTGATGTTTATTGACCAGGTCTTTTATCGCTGAAGCGATCTGAGTTGATGCCGCCTTGAACAATGCCGAATTGGGCGAAAACCTTGAAGCGGCGGATTGCCACAATGAGCGCGGCATTTCGTATTGATTCAAATCGATTGTGTAAGGGTCTTTTTCTTGCGAACCCGAACGTGCATCCGGAGTAACAATGAACACCTCGTGACCAAGAGCACGCAGTGCCGGAACCAGGTGGGAACCATATGTAACAATTCCATTTGGGCGTGAGCCGGACGGCCAAGCTGGTACGTAGAGCGCTATTCTCATCTTTTTCTATTGATGCCAAGGAGAAGTTTGGAAACGCACTAACAACAGACAGTGGTTTGTTGGGAGCTATTCTTGGTATAATCCCGCATTCCTAAATTCATGCTTCCCATCAGCCCTTTCTCACACAGAAGATCTGAGAGCGAGTATACACCGTAGCCACACGTCTCGGTTACAAATTCTACAAATCACCGCGCGGTCCAACCATAACTCCGCACTTCCCCAATTAGCGTGGTCCCAGAGATCTTGCACTCGGTGAGCAGGGCGACACGAGCTATAGATTCACCAGCTGAGCATCCGCTTTCTAGTAGATGGATCTGATTATCGGCTTTGCGCATTGGCCGCTGGCGCGGTCAAACCCTTGTACAAACGTAAGTTCTAACTTAAATTTTCCCCACCGATCGGAGCCGGCCGCATGGCAAGGGGTTCCTTGAGCGACCAAATGCACATCACGCGGAGACACTGGCTACTCGGCGCTAGTGCGTTGGCTCTTTTTTGCTCCGCTCGCTCCGCCGCCACTGAGGGAACGGCCGGACTGTCAAAGCGCAGCATCATAAACATAAACTCTTTTTCCATTTTCCAATATGCATTCATCGATCACTTTAAAGAACAAGACCAATGGGGGCCCGTGGGATCGGCTTGGGCCTCGGGAAAGAACTTCAATGCTATGGTGGATACCGCTGGGTATCCTAATAGCAGGCTGGCGAGCGACCGCCCATTTGGAGGCGGCGTTAGAGTCCCATCCTCTGTAAATTACTCCGGAAGCTATATCCTGGATGGCTTTGGAACTGGCAGGATACGGCTCTTGGCGGGTGCGTGGAAACCGGTAGCCCGGACAAACGTCCGATGCTCTGTCAGCAACGACGCGGTAATTTCGGCAACGGGCACGGATACGAGCCGTTGGTCGGTTCAGCTCTTGTATGCTGGTCCTGCCCATCTCATCCCATACAGCATCGATCAAACGAGCTCGGGTCCAGGAGGATACCCCCTCAACGGGCTTCGACTGTACCGATCTGATGACGCCGCAGACCTTGCGGCAGGTAAGGTGTTCAGAACTCCGTACAAGCAAGCTCTAGTCGATTTAGCGCCTTCGGCAATCCGGTTTATGGATTGGAATAGAGCAAACGACTCCAAGGAGTGCAGGTTTGAAAATCGCAAAAAGCCGGACTATGCGAGTTATGCAACCGACCATTCTTACTGGAATGCCGGACCACGATACTTGGATACGTCCGGACATAATCAGATGCTTTTGGATGCCGCACCGGGGATGCCTACTTCGATGCAACACGGCGAGATTGCGCTATGCCGGATCGGCGCAAGTGGAGGCATGATCAGAACCAATCAAGCGGCCAGCATCTCAGAGATAACCAGAGCCAATCCCGGCGTAGTTACCGCAGCTCGCCACGGCTATCTTACAAAAGATCAAGTTGTCCACGCTGTACCTTCCGCGAACGGAATGGCCGAACTGGACTCGCGCGTCTGCACGATCACGGTAATTACGCCTGATACCTATTCGATCGGAATTGATACTTCGCGGTTTTCGGCGTTCAAACCCAATGCAACGCTCACCGGGCGCTCAAAAAAAAACAGCGCTATCCTGAGCTTTGCATCGGTGCCCCAAGACGGGTCCATTGCGGCTGGATTCGGTGTTGTCGGCCCCGGAGTTCCTGCTGGCGCTCTGGTTTCAAAATCGACGAGAACAACCATAACCTTGAGCGCGCCGGCAACAACGGAGCAAACCGACGCCTCCTTCATATTCAGCGATTGTCGTGCAAAACAATTCATCAGTCTGAATGTCGGCGGTCGAGGGGCCTATCCAGTGATATTTACCGACGGGAGTTCCTCCGCATCGCAATATGGCGATGATTATCTTAAGGCTGGTGACTACAAGACTTTCTATTTTGACAAAACAATTGCCGCTCAAAAGGACAACCTGGGAAAATGGATGTTCGGAGTATGGATGTTTAACAATGGCGGCTCAACCAACGGGCACCAGGCAGGCGTCCCGACTGAGATATGCACGGCGCTTGTCAACGAACTCAATGCAATGAAGCCAGTTCAGCCCATCCACATGTGGATCACCATACCTCATTGGGCCATGCTTTCTATGGATCCTGATTATAGCGAGGCCTCGAACTTTGCCACGAATACCGTTGACCTCATTCTGAATGGTTCAAGCGGTTATGCTGGTTTGAACAATCGATGCAATCTTTTTGTTGAATACAGCAATGAGACCTGGAATAGCGCAGGCACCCAATTCAGTCAGACACCATATCTGGCGCGTCGCGGCAATTTCCGCTGGCCTGCGTCGACATCTGGTGATTATGTGAGCATGGTTTCGCTACGCTCTTGCTTGATGTGCCGGGATATCCAGAGCGCTTTTCCTGCCAATCAGAGAATAAAGCTCATCTTGGCGGGACAAGGAACGCAGGGCATCGGTCCCGGAACGTTGAATTACCTGCGGGCCTTTGGCGGCTCGGCTAACTTCTTTACAAATGACGCGCTAAATCCGAGGCGCGCTGCCGCAATTTCCTATCATCACGGGTTTGCCTGGGCGGGCTACGTCTTCAATGACGACAGTGTGCCGTCCAACAGCTTGGCGCAATGCACGGCTGATTTTGTGGCCGCTCGCGGTAGTCCGGAACTTATAGAGGCTGCTTGCGCTAAGTACGTAGGAGGCATCAAATCTAACCCATCGAAGGAAACGATAGATTACTATTACAAACAGCGATTGCCCGAATTTGCTGCAGCAATGAGAAAGGCAGGTAAATGGACTTGTATGTATGAAGGCGGATGGGATCACGAAGTGAGCGAAGTGGGAAACCCTCAATCGGTGGCATTCTTGAAGGCTTGTAAACGTAGCCGCGCTTATGCTGCCGCGCTCAAAAACGCGCATGCAAGCTTTGACCACATGGAAGGTGCCTATATGCCGGCCGACTACGTAGAACTCGACGCTCGGTGGGGCCACCTTGAGCCGGACGCATACGCGTTCAATAAAGGCGGAATAGAATGGAGCGGTCTTGATGAGAGCTGGCTGGAAATGGGAAGAAGGAACCGACTGCTCGAGCCTTAACGTCTGTTAAGGCGGCGCACTCGCTGTCAGAACTGACAACGACTCCGTGCCAAAAACCGTGCTTTATGTTTCAGCGGCTCATCGCAGCTTATCTTGAGCACCACAGTCAATTCAGATCTATTCTACTCGCTCCCTTCTCATTTCACGCCGGAGCGTCCCCGCTCTCTCCTGGCGAACAGTGTGGAAACCAAGCACTGTAGTTAGCACGGAAACTGATGATGCAGAACTGGTTCGCTACATTCGCCCTGCTCAGCTGGCCCGTTTTTGCGGTTATCCTGTATTTTGTTCTCCCGCTTAATCGCGCGACAATCTGGACGATCCTGGCTGCACAGCTCTTCCTTCCGGTGGGCGCCTTCCTGAAATATGAAATGGTTCCGCAATTTGATAAAAAGACAATACCCAATCTATGTATCCTGGCCGGGTGCCTCATTGTGCAACGCTTTACGAAAGCTGTGCCCCTGCACCTCGTGGCTAAATTCTTGCTCTTTGTCTTTTTGCTGGGCCCGATTGCCACATCGCTTTTAAACGGTGACCCTTTGTTTTATGGAACGAGGGCAGTGGCGGGGGTCGGACTGTACGATGCGATTTCGACGTTAGAGTCGTTGTGCATCGATCTGATCCCGTTTTTCATAGCCCGACGCTTTCTCGCTCAATCCGATGACACCAAGGAAATACTACGCGCACTCGTGCTCGCGATGCTATTCTACTCAGTGCTCCTGTTCTTTGAAATGCGCTTTAGCCCGCAGCTGCATAATTGGGTGTACGGATACAATTTAGCCGAATTTTTGCAAAGTGTACGGGAGGAGGGATACCGCCCCATGGCCTTCATGGGACATGGGTTGCTCGCAGCATTCTTTGTTGCGACCTCACTAATGGCCTCAGTAGCGTTCTGGCGGGCGCGGACGCCTTTGATAAACTTACCTCTCTCCGGACCGTCGTTGTATTTGGCGACTTTGTTGATCATGTGCAAAAGTTTCGGAGCGACTTTGTACGCGACGGCGGTAGCGCCGTTGATCGGCTTGGCGAGTCCGCGTTCCCAGATGCGTATCGCTGTTTTGCTTGTTTCCGTTTGCCTTCTCTATCCGACTTTGCGTAGCATGGATTTATTCCCCACAGCCCTGACGGTCGATGCCGCAAACCTTGTCAGCACCGAGCGAGCTGATTCTCTTCAGTTTCGATTTGAACACGAGGACCAACTTCTAACGCACGCTTTTAGAAGGCCGGTACTCGGCTGGGGCCGCTTTGGGCGCAGCAGGGTTTACGATCCACAGACTGGCGAGGACCTTAGCGTAACTGATGGAGATTGGGTGATCACGATAGGACAGTTCGGCTTTGTCGGCTTTTTTGCAAAATTCGGTCTGTTTGCCTTTGTCGTTTTTCGCGCGGCCTCGGCCCTCAAATTCTTGAAGTCCAATCAAGACAGAATCTTTTTGTGCGCGCTCACCCTTATTCTATCGATAAACATAGTAGATCTGCTTCCGAATGCCGGACTGGTACCATGGACATGGCTGCTGGTTGGGGCATTGCTCGGCAGAGCAGACCGGATTCTTGCGTCGGCAACCAGTGACCGCATCCCGGTAAGCTTGAAGTCTAACTTGGTTGGAAAAAGCCAGGCTATAATGCACCGGAATGATGGATTCACAATTAGAGGTGCTGAGCGGCCACCCAGTCACGGCGCGTAAGCGGATTCGGGTTTTGCCGCCAATCCGTAACAAGGCCGGTTTTCATATCAACTGCGACGTTACGACCCGTCTTTCGCCGCCACATCTGTTTGCTTGATCGCCGGGCACGAGGTTAAATAGCGGGAGGATTACGGAAATCTTATGTGATGGGGAACTCCGAGGCAGCAATTCACACCAGGAGAATTCACCGCGTGTTTTATTTATCCCAAAACACTGCTGGATATAGGTCCTTTGGTCGCTTAGTACGTGCAGTCCACTTTCCTGCCGATATAGTTCGAGAGCCTGGGTCATCAATGTCCGTCACCAACACAGATTAGCCATCAAGCAGCAGCCAAACTGACAAAGAGGCTTGATGTGAACAATGATTAACGCGCAGACAGGAGAGTTTGCCGAAAAGCACGGAGAGTGGACCGCCATGGCAATCAAATTGCCGGACGGAACTTACACTCGCCGTCCGGCGGCGGATCATCGGCTTAGGCGATTGTTGCAAGCCGCTCAGGACACTGTGCGAAAGCCTTTATCGGAGTGCCGAGTTCTCGACCTCGCATGCCTGGAAGGTCATTACGCGCTCGAATTCGGCCTGCACGGTGCCGAAGTCACTGGGATTGAGGGACGGCAGGTCAACGTCGACAAATGCAATTTCGCGAAAGATGCTCTTGCGCTGGAGCGAGTCACTTTTGTTACAGATGACGTTCGGCATCTCAGCGTGGAGAAATACGGACGCTTCGATATCGTTCTTTGTTCTGGAATACTATACCACCTGCCAGCGGCTGATGCGGCGCAACTCCTGAGATCGATAGCGGAGGTTTGTTCTGGCATTTTGTTACTCGACACGTTTATCGCCATGTCCGGCCAAACAAGCCTTAAGGTTTTTGGACGTTGGGTCTACGGTCATAACTATTCTGAGCATGAGCCGAACGAGAGTGATGAAAGCAAAGCGTCGAAGCTCTGGGCATCGATAGGCAATGCTGCGAGCTTTTGGTTTACGGAAGCTACCCTGATCAACCTGTTGATGGATGCAGGTTTTACCAGCGTCTCTGACGTTTTGGTGCCAAACATGCCTGGCAATTTTGCCGATCGAAAAACCTACCTTGCAATACGTGGTCACCCGTTTTCTATCAGATCGTCAGACATAACGCAGAATGAGCCTTCGCACCCTCTTCCCGAAGGGATTAACACCCTCTTTGATCCTTCTCAGAGGCCACCCAGCACCTTTTTCCGGATCGCAAAACGAATTCTTCCTTCCATTATCAAGAACGCCATCAAGCCTGCCCTGAGGGCAGTAAAGGTGTTGCCGCCTGATACAACTCCCGACTTCATGCGAAATCGAAGAGAATAGAAGCCCCCGCCGACGACCCTGGTCACCCAACCAACACCGCATGAAGGGAGGGCTTCCGGATCACACCGGGCAAACCCTGTTGGACATGCTCCCGCGAGCGCCTAATTGGTGCAACGTTGACGCAAATCCGCTTATCACGCTAAAACCAGCAAAATATCACCGAGCTTTTTTCAAATACTTTCCTCGTACCAGGATTGATCGGCACTAGATTGGACCATCTTGTGAAACTGCTGATCGTCATAGTCAATTATCGCGTCACTCATCTTACTATTGATTGTCTCGATTCCGTGGCTGACCAAATAGGCAGCGTTCCCGGCGCTCAAGTTATCGTCTGCGAGAATGGCACCGGGGACGATTCAGCTGAGCAACTTCAGCGAGCGATCGACGAAAATGGCTGGGAAAAATGGTGTAAGTTGTTCCCGATCGCCACTAACCTTGGTTTCACAGGCGGCAACAACGTGATCCTGCGGGAGGCCCTGCAAGCGTCGCGGTCTCCACAATATTGCCTGCTGCTGAATGCGGATACGATCGTCCGTCCCAACGCCTTCAAAGCGCTGGTCGACTTTATGGATGAAAATCCAGGCGTAGGAATCGCGGGCAGTCGTCTTGAAGATCCTGACAGTACACCGCAACGTTCCGCCTTTCGCTTTCAGTCGCCGCTGAGCGAATTCGAAGCCCATTTTAAGCTCGGCTTGGTGACAAAAGTGCTGAGCCGCTGGGTCGTTGCGCCGCCCGTTGTCGATCAGATTTTTGAAACCGATTGGGTTTCCGGCGCAAGCATGATCGTAAGACGCGAAGTGTTCCGAGACGTAGGCCTGCTAGATGAGGGCTACTACACATATTTTGATGACATCGATTTCTGTTTCAACGCGCGAAAAAAAGGCTGGCCAACGTTTTATGTGCCGACCAGTCGCGTGGTTCATCTGGTCGGGCAGTCAACCGGGGTTACCACCAGGCCCAAACGACTGCCGCCCTATCTGTTTGAAGCACGGCGGCGATATTTTCTGAAGAATCTATGCCGCAATGGCCGATGCAGGCTGCATCATCGGGCTTGCGCTGTGGCGGCTACGAGTGATGGTGACGGGCAAGGAAGATTTTACAGCGCCATGCCTGCTCCGCGATTCAATCCGGCACAGCGTCTTCAACACCGGGTTCAAGATCAGGGATGTCAAGAATCCGGCGCTGTCTTGAGACACCGATCCAGCATGACGAACCCGGAAAGGCATGGAACGGGCTTACCGCTGCCTTACCGGATTATAACGTATGTTGGCGCTCTGAGCTCGGCGCCGGCGGTCAGCGCTCGGCAGGCTCAAAAAGAAAATTGACAGCCGGGTCAATTAATTGTCTTTTATTCTCCTATTTAACCAGTTCACGTGCTGGGGTGTAGGATAATACCAATTAAATGGCTGCCTGGCGCAATCACACCATTCGAAGGACTTTGGAGTGAAGCGATCATGCGCGCAGTATTGCTGGCGGGTGGCCTGGGAACGCGCTTTGCTGAAGAGACCGACGTGCGACCAAAGCCGATGATCGAGATCGGTGGCAAACCGATCCTATGGCACATAATGAAGATCTACAGCAGCCATGGCATCAACGAGTTTATCATCTGCCTCGGTTACAAAGGTTACGTGATCAAGGAGTATTTCTCGAACTATTTTCTTCATCAATCGAATGTCACCTTCGACCTGCGTGAGAACAGGATGGAGGTTCTCGAGAAACATGCCGAACCCTGGAAAGTAACGCTGATCGACACCGGTGAGGACACGATGATCGGCGGCCGGATCAAGAAGATCTTGCCTTATGTTAGTACGGATGATGCGTTTTGCGTTACTTACGGCGATGGCGTATCGGACATCAACATTACGGAAAGCATCGCCTTTCATAGACGGGAGGGTCGCCTTGCGACCGTCACCGCGACCCAACCGCCAGGCCGTTTTGGCGCCATCAATTCTCAGGGCACGCGCGTGACCGGCTTCCAGGAGAAGCCGCGCGGCGATGGTGGCTGGATCAACGGCGGCTTTTTCGTACTGTCGCCGAAGATCGGCGATTACATTGAAGGCGATTCATCCGTTTGGGAAAAAGAACCTATGAACGGGCTGGCAAACGACGGGCAGCTTAGCGTCTTCTTCCACGATGGATTCTGGCATCCAATGGATACGCTACGCGATAAGCGGTACCTTGAGGATTTGTGGTCTAACAGCAAGGCGCCATGGAAGAAGTGGTAGATTGGAAAAAAGCATCCGATGCGCATTTTGATCACTGGCGCGATGGGTTACGTAGGACCTGTCTTGACACGCCATCTTCGACAGCGTTTTCCGAAAGCCGAACTGATCGGCTTTGATAGCGGGTTCTTCGCTCACAACCTCACTGGAGCGAAAACTTTCCCGGAAACGTTGCTGGACCGGATGCATTTTGGTGATATCCGCGACTTTCCGCCGGACCTACTCGAGGATGTCAACGCTGTCGTTCATCTTGCGGCTATTTCGAATGACCCGATGGGGAAGGAATTCGAGGACGTAACAGAGGCTATCAACGAAAAGGCAAGCATTGCATTGGCCGATATGGCTGAGCAACGCGGCGTGGGACGCTTCGTGTTCGCGTCGAGCTGCAGCATCTATGGCAGTGCGGAGGGTGGCCCGCGGCGGGAAAGCGATCCGCTCAACCCGCTCACCGCCTACGCGCGGTCCAAAGTTGCGATGGAAAATGCCCTGCGGGCAGCCAACAACGGGCATATGACGGTCACTTGCCTGCGCTTCGCGACAGCTTGCGGCATGTCGGATCGGCTTCGGCTCGATCTGGTGTTGAACGATTTTGTCGCAAGCGCCCTGGCACTCGGCGAGATCAAGGTGTTGAGCGACGGGAGTCCGTGGCGGCCGCTGATCGATGTCTCCGACATGGCCCGCGCGATTGAATGGGCGATCAGCCGATCACCACAACAGGGCGGTCGCGTACTGATCGTAAATGCCGGCAATAAGAATTGTAACTATCAGGTTCGACAGCTGGCCGAGATCGTAGCGGCTGAATTGCCCGGCACGAAAGTATGCATCAATCGGGAAGCCCCGGCCGACCTGCGATCCTATCAAGTTGACTTTTCGCTGTTCGCTGAGCTCGCGCCGGCGCATTCACCCGCTGTCCCGCTGGTGGACTCGGTACGCAAGCTCTCTTCCGGACTGCAGGCCATAGGATTTTCTGACGGCGAGTTTAGAACTTCGCCGTTAATGCGGCTCGGAACGCTAAAGGAACACATCGCACACGGGCGGCTTTCTCTTGACCTTCGCTGGCAGAGCTGAGAGTCCCACCTGATGAAATTTCACGCGACGCCACTGCTCGGTGCCTACACGATTGAGCCCGAAAAGCGCGGGGATAACCGCGGTTTCTTTGCTCGCTTCTTCTGTCAGCAAGAATTCCAATCCGCTGGCGTTTCCATGTCGGTTGTTCAGATCAACAACTCGCTCAGCGCCAACGCCGGTACACTTCGCGGTATGCATTTTCAACTGCCGCCGCTTGCAGAAAGCAAGGTCGTGCGCTGCATCCGTGGCGCGCTCTATGACGTCATCATTGATCTGCGGCCGGATTCGCCGACTTTTAGTCGGTGGTTCGGCGTCGAACTGACGGCAGAAAACAGACTGATGCTCTACGTACCCCAAGGTTTCGCTCATGGCATTTTGACGCTTGTTGATGACACAGAGATCCTCTATCTCGTGAGTGCGTTTTATGGCTCCGAGCAGGAGCGCGGGTTGCGGTTCGACGATCCGCGATTTGGCGTCAAGTGGCCGATGCAACCGGTCACCGTCTCCCCTAAAGATCAAGCTTGGCCTGACTTCGACCCTGTATTTCACGGGAGCGAATTGTTGCGGGGGCTAAAGTGAAAATCCTTTTGACCGGCGGAAGTTCTTTCACCGGTCTTTGGTTCGCCCGCAGGCTTAATTCACTGGGACACACTGTGGTCTCGCCCCTCAGAGGCAGCAGCTACGCGGGACTTCGCGGAGAGCGAGTGACCACACTCAGGGAGGTGGCGGAGGTCGTCGATGATTGTCCCTTCGGTTCGCCTCGATTTCTTGATCTCGCTGGCGCTCACTCTTGGGACCTCTTGTGCCAGCATGCTGCACGTACGGGCGATTACCGAAGTCCAGAGTTCGATGTCTCAACAGCAGTGGCGGAAAACACCCACAATTTGGGTGCTGTGCTCAGGACCATGCTCGATGGCGGGCTCGCGGGCGTTCTCGTCACGGGCTCAGTATTCGAGCAGGACGAAGGTATCGGCGATACTCCTCTGCGCGCGTTTTCGCCCTATGGCCTGTCAAAGGGACTTACATGGCAGTGCCATCGTTTTCTGAGCGAAACCCTTCATTTCAATCTCGGAAAATTCGTTATCCCTAATCCGTTCGGGCCTTTTGAAGAGCCACGTTTCTGCACCTATTTGATTCAGTCTTGGTTGAAGGGCGAAGTCCCCACCGTGCGTACGCCGCTTTATGTACGGGACAACATTCACGTCGATCTCATGGCAGCTGCGTATGCAGCATTCGCCGAAGAATTGCCCTCGCGAGCCGGCGTGACGAGACTTAACCCCAGCGGTTACGTGGAGAGTCAGGGCGCATTCGCGAATCGTTTCGCCGCAGAAATGTCAACCCGACTCGGGGTGCCCTGCCCGATCGTTCTCCTCGGCCAAAAGAATTTCGATGAGCCGATGGTTCGTATCAACACTGATCGGGTCGACGCCGCTGCGTTCGGGTGGAGCGAGAAAGCGGCTTGGGACAGTGAAGCGGAATTCTACTCTCGCAAGAGTAGATGATGACGAGCATTCAACCATCAGAGAGTATCGGAAACAGCCAGGATATTACTTGGGCTGACAGCGTTGCCTGCAGCTTTGCGCCTGGCTGGCGCGAAAACGACCGTGACTACGGTTTAGCGGATGTTGTCAACTTAACCTACAGCAGTCTATCCCCCGCACCGGTCCATCCCGATGCATCGGTTTCAAGCTGCAGCAGGCAGTCGAAGTTCCTTGTCATAATTGCTGTTCGGCAGACTAGGAGAGAATGATGAGTATCCTGGAGGCGATCCTACTAGGGCGATGCTGCCGTACACGCCGGCCCTTCTGGTCCTTGCCGCGTCACTCTGGAACACCCCAGACTCGGAACACGGCCAAGAAGCCCAACCTGTCCTGATCGCGCCCGGTCCGAGCTACGCTCGAAAACTTCCATGACGATTAGAGCGCCTTCTGCCTGGGGGAATCCTGCACGGGATCGGATCCGGCTGACACTGCTCCTACATGCTCAAGCCGCAGTTGACTCGCTCGCGAGCTTGGCAGGAATGGGGCTGATGGGCTAGCCTCGCTGAATGCAAGCACTGTTTTCCAAAGTGCGCCGCCGTCTCCGGTGGTACAAAGGCCGATTTCAGGTCAACAATCCCATTGTTGGTCGTGCGGTCGAATGGCTCGGGAATACCGTCCGCATGGACGGGCTAATCTATTCAGTTGATACACCGCAGCTTACCCGTGGGCATAAGAGCACGCTCGCGTTCGGCCTTCATGAAATGGAAGAACGTGAGCTAATTCGCCGGTGGCTTCCCCCTCACCTTCCGGTTTTGGAATTTGGAGGTGGTCTGGGAGTCGTGTCGTGCCTCACCAACCGAAGATTGACGCACCCGGACCGGCATCTGGTGGTGGAGGCTAACCCCGCTATGATTCCGATCTTGGAGAGGAACCGCGACCTAAACGCCTGCAAGTTCAGCGTCATCAACCGCGCAATCGCGTACGATTGCGAGCAGATTGAGTTGAACGTCGATTCCGAATTCGTCGGAAGCACAGCAAAAGATGTTTTTTTTGGGAAGAGCGTGAGCGTCGCCACGACAACAGTTCGGCAGCTTATGGGGTTGACAGGCTTTGCCGAGGCCGGGATCGTCGCCGATATCGAGGGCGCCGAGGCCGATGTCATTGAACGAGAGCTGCCGCAACTGGGCGATCGCATCAGGTTCCTAATGGTTGAAATGCACCCGGCCATCCTGGGAGGGGAGAGAGTCGATTGCCTCGTGCACGACTTACGCGCAATCGGCTTTGTTCTGAAGCAGCAACTCGGCGACTGCATGTTCCTTGCACGCTAAACTGTCGCCACCGGCAAGTGTCGTTGACGTAAGGAATACAATTGGCGCGGCACTAGGGACGCAAGAATAACAGCAGCGGATAGTGCTTCTCGGTGCCTTCTCCCTCGAATCCCAGTTGCCGGATCTCGCCTAGATTCTTGGTGGCCAAGCCGTTTGCCGCGGCCAAAGCGCTGTAGGTTTCGAGCGATCTCTTGAGAAATGGAAACTCAAACCATTTGTCGCTTGAGAGGTGAGTATTGACGTTTGCCATGCATTTGCCGTCCGAGGCCAGGCGGCGGGAAACTGTTTCGAAATAAGAATTCAGAATTTCATCGGTCAAATGGTAGAGGACGCTGAAACTAAAGATAAAATCAAAGCGCGCGTCGCCGAGTTCGTCGTTGGCGAATGATGAAGAGCAAATAAGCCGTGGATTTTTTGCACTAAGCCCGGCTTTGCCAACCTCTTTCCACGAGAGGTCGAGAACAGAGCTTCTGACGTCAACGCCTATGTATCTGCCGGCGTCAAGATAGCCTATCAACGGGATCCCTCCCGTTAATGGTCCGCATCCAAGCTCTAGAAAAGAATGCGATGGCTTGAGACCCTGCGATTTCAGAAGATCAATCTGGAATTGACGGTGACTATCCCACTGACCCCGGAAGCCCATCGAATCTTCGAGGCGATGCTTTTCGCGAAGATCAACCATTTTCTGGAAATTTGCGGCATCAAAAATCAACCCCTTGGCGCGGTGGGTCAAGATTGCACGGGTTCTCGACAATGGAAGGCGCATGGGAAAAGCTCCGTTGCGGACCCTAAATGCTATTCCATGTTGTCGCGCCAGCCTAGCCACCCGGTGGAACCGCGGTGCAATCAGGCGTGCCGCACCGGGATGCGCAAGCCAGATATCGCCCACTCGCTCCTCGAGCACTCAAGGCTGCTTTCCGCACAATGACGAAGGATTAGAGTTGTACTTCCAGTCTGGAACCACGGAAATTGCTGGATAAGCCGAAAGCTGGGCAGCGCGCAAAAATCATTGCGAACCATCCAAGAAAGATCGCGGGTACCGCGAACGCACGTAACAACCAGAAGATTTCGGCTGGAGCTGTCAGGTACGCCGCTTGATAGCTTGCGACAGCTCGCTGGATTCCAGGAGAAAGCGCACGGGCCGCTTCTGCGAAGCCGGCCGCGACTTCGGCGATCCCCGCCTCTATGGCGGGCTCAGAAGGACACGCCGCGGCGGCCTTACTTGATGGTCATCGTAATTTTGTCTGACACGACGGGCGGCTTGAACGGGTAATGCCTGGCGTCGCCCGACACCAGTTGAAGGGTGTGCTTGCCCGGCGGAAGTTCGATCCGTGCCTCGGTTTTGCCCCGCTCCGAAATGAAGGTGTGATTTGTCCTGCGCGATGGGCTCGTCGGGATTGAGCGGCTCATTGACGTCGATCAGCAAGTGATGATGGCCGCTGTTTGGAAAATTATCACCGTCATGGGTGACGCCCATGTTTCGCAATCCAAAGCGGGCCCAAAACCGTCACTTTATGGTTGTGCCCGTTTGCGGCCATACAAAATAAAAGTGCGTACGCCGCTCTATGTGCGGGACAACATTCACGTTGATCTCATGGCAGCTGCTTATGCAACATTCGCCGAAGAATTGCCGTCTCGAGGCGGAGTGACCAGACTCAATCCTAGCTTATACGTGGAGAGTCAGAGTGCATTCGCAAATCGTCTCGCCGCAGAAATGTCAATCCGGCTAGGGATACCCTGCCCGATCGTTCTCCTTGAAAAAGATTTCGATGAGCCGATGTTTCGGATCGACACTGATCGGGCCGATACTGCCGCCTTCGGCTGGAGCGAGAAAGCCGCCTGGGACACGGAAGCAGAATTCTACCGTTGTAGATGACGGTGGAACGCAAACCTGAGAGAGTATCGCCAACATCCTCGCTTTGATTCTAGTGATTACTTGGGCTCGCAACGCTGCCTGCACGTTTGCGCTTGGCTGTCGCAAGCGCTTAAGCACGGAGTGCTAAACGTTACCGGGCAGACCCGCTTGCAAGAAGCATTCTCGCTGGCGCAATTGGCCAAACACGCATCGGCCGTAGCCGCAAATCGCAACTTGCCTGAACTGCCGGCACCTGCCCCTGCGGTTTCCAGAACAAAAACCAAAATTGCGGCAGCCAATGCAAATCGCATTTTCGAGATCCCAACAAACACGTAACAGTCCTAGACACACGCTTGGCGCAAACTGTCCCTGCTTAGATCCGCATTACCGATCACGAACTCTCAATCCGTGTGACGGTTCTTAGGGCAGCGGGCTGGCGTTTAAGTGACGATTGCAGTAAGCCGGAACAGGTCGTTCAGTTCCAGCTTTGCCAAAGATGTTATCCACTTATCATATTAGAGTCTATCCCGAGGGCCTTTCAAGATGGAGCAACTGGTCGCCTTGACTCGCGGGACGAGAATGCGAACCTTTAGTCGTCGTTGCGAATGATGGATTGAGGTACGGTTGCAGCCTCGGGTTTTTCGAAAACACGACGAGGAGACTATCTCGAACGGGATCAAGTTGAAGGCTGAGTGATCAGTTGATCATATGTTTTCAGCCTTTGGCTGGGTGCCCTCGGCTCGGCCGGTCGAGTGATTGCATTTGAGCGCGCCCGGGGGGTCTACGAGCGCGAAAGAGCAATGCCGCGCTTCAGCGCATTCAGAACGTCAAATATATTCCTGCTGCTGTAGATGCGCATGATAGTACGACGATGATGATCACCCCCGCATAAATTCTTTGTCCACACGCGCATCGCAGTCTCCGAGCCAGAGGCCTTCGCACGGCCTTTGTTTTGGCTCAGAGGCGGCTCTCTTTCAGAGCGCCCGCACGTTTTCGAGGCTGTAGAAGTTCGGCTCCAGCTCGGGCGCCCTTGCTCCTTCAAACTATTTAGACGAACAACGCTCAAGATCGGGACAGCCGAACACAAGCCATTGATCCGCCATGATCCTTTTTGCTCATGGCGCGGCGGGACATCAGCGTCGTTCTCACTCGCGCGCCCGACCTAAGGTCAGCACTTGTTGCCGCCTTTAGATCGGCATCGCCGCAAGGCAAGCTATTCGCCGAACGCGCCGGTTGCGGAGATCGATCCGCGCTGCGTCTCCGTGATACGCGCCGCAGCTCCGTCAGGGAGTAACAGCCGCGCGCAATAGCTGCGGTTTTTTAAATCGCGCGGAGATAAGTTCCAAAAGCAGCCGGCACAGCTATTTCTAACCCACAGCAATAATTAAACCAAAAATCAACTTGAAAAATAAACGGTATTGGATAATAAATTAAATATTAACCAGTGTTCCTTTTCTGCATATGCGTGCCTCCTATGAATTATTTGGGACATCCCCCAAGTGTAGAAATATGGGACCGTGGTTCCACTATCGGTCTCGACGAGCAGCCGTACGGCCGGCGCAAATGGCCGATTCATTATGACTCCATCGAGCCACTTGCGATGGCTATAGACGTTGCCACGATCGTTTTGGCGAGCGTGTTTTCCAATTTTTTATACCACGTTCACGAATCCGGGACGCCTGTTGATCTCAGCAAATCTCTCGGGGCGGGAATTCTCGTCTCGGCGCTCTTCATTTCACTGCTAAAGATCCGGGGAATGTATAGACCAGCCGAACTGCTGGTTTTTCGGCACCAGATCCGCGCGGCTTTGTTGGCGTGGACCAGCGTGTTCCTTCTGCTCGCCGCTACCGTATTCGCTCTGAAGATCGGGAATGAAATCTCGCGCGGCACCAGCATGCTGTTTGCGATGTTCGGTCTTATAGCGCTCCTCGTGCAACGTAGCCTGCTGAGAGATCTGCTCCAGAAAGGACTGGCAAGAAACCGATTCTCCGTTCGCAACATTGTCTTGATAAGCGACCAGTCGCAAATAGGCGATGGCAGCCTGTTGCAAACTCTTTCACGGCTCGGCTTCCGCGTGAGGGAGAGTTTCGCCTTTGCAGCTCCGGGAACAGATCCCGGTCATCGCGAAAGCGTCATCGCTGGAGTAATCGAGCGCATTCGCGGCTCTGACGTGGAAGAAATTATGATCGGTGCCGATCCAAATCGCTGGGCTGAGCTGCGTTCCCTGGTCAGTGATCTGAGGGTCCTGCCATTCCCGGTCAGCTTCATTCCAGTTGGGGCGGCTTCGGAAATATTTAGGCGACCTACTCGTGAGCTCGGCAGCGCCATTTGCATCGAGTTGCAACGAGGGACGCTGAGTTCATTTGAGCATGCTGCAAAGCGATGCATAGACCTCCTGTTCGCGGGATTGGCGTTGACAGTACTGCTACCGCTACTCGCCACCGCGGCTGTTGCCATCAAAATCGACTCGCCGGGACCGATCCTGTTTAGGCAGCAGCGTTGCGGGTTCAACGGCAGATGCTTTCAGATTTTCAAGTTTCGTACCATGTCAGTCCTCGAGGACGGCCCGTCGATCATTCAGGCTCAGTTAGCGGACAAACGAGTGACGCGCATAGGTAAATGGCTGCGCAGGACAAGCATCGATGAGCTTCCTCAGTTGCTGAACGTGCTAAACGGCAACATGTGTCTGGTGGGGCCACGCCCGCACGCGGTGGCTCATGACAACGAGTTCGACAAGATCGTCCGAAATTATGCGTTCCGCCGACGCGTAAAGCCCGGACTGACAGGCTGGGCACAAGTGAATGGATGCAGGGGACCAACTCCCACGGCGGCCTCTGTCGCACGACGCGTCGAATACGATCTCTGGTACATTGACAACTGGAGTCTTTGGCTCGACTTCAGGATTCTACTCCAAACGCCGATCGAAATCCTGCGCGGTCGCAACGCCTGCTAATTGCACACTCCGCAATGGCGTATAAAACGGCCGCTTGATGTGCGGTCTGTCTGTTGGCAGGAAATTGCGCAGGTCCCGCCCGTAACCTACGCCCTCTCGGCTCGTGCCTTTGCCCCGCCGGCTTCGCGAATCCTGAAATCGTCGATCTTGCGACCAGATTGTATTGCTGCCACTAACCAGCGCGGCTGCTTGCCGCGGCCCGACCAAGTTTCGGATGGCATCTGAGGATTACGGTATTTTGGGAAAACCCTGGGATACTTGCGGCGAGCCTTACCATCCGCGTTGTATGATTGGTTCGCATCCCCGCGTTCGATCCCATCACGGCCACGATTGAGAATCGCAAGCCGCTTCTCAAGTTCTCGCTTTTCGGATGTGATCCTTTCCGAAAGGATCCTCGTAATCTCTTCGTGGAGTGACCAGAGCTCATCCACGGACATCGCTTCCAGATTGTTCTTCTTCATGACACACTGTTGTCTTGCATGTTCAGTTTCGAAACTGAAACTCACTGGCGGAATTGCATCCGCTTTGCCCACCTTAATGTTCAGGCCGCAGCTCGTATAATTTGAACCGATTAACTCGCGACCCACCGGTGCCTGCCATATGCGTTCGCGTGGAATTCCCACGGAGGTATCTAGCCGCTATTACCCCGACAATCTCGAGGAATCGACTATCTAGAAAGTTTATCCTCAAAAAACAGGTGCGGCTATCGTTCCCTCTCCCGCACAGCCCGGCATGTTGCAGGGCGATAACGGTATTATAGTAGTTATAACTTCACGAGGGCCAAACATTAAAATTTAGGCATAGATAATATGCCGTACATGGTTTAATTTTAGGCGAAGTTGTTCTATATAGTACGCTGAATTAAGTACATCCGTTTCCTGGAACACGGCGGCATCCACTTCCAACTCGACATATTTTTTTCCGGCGGCCGAGAATCAGGCAACGGTATGGCGGACCGAGCGATTGAGTGTGCCCGACCGGCTCGACCCAAACTGTCTCTCGATCGTTTCCAGATAAACGATGCGCAAACCAGATCTCACCGCAATGGAATTTGATGAGCTTTGGGAAATCCATGAGCAGCTCACTGAGATACTGTCGGAGAGAATCATCGCGGAGAAACACGAACTGGAAAAACGATTGGCCCAGCTGAATCGGGTCGAAGCGATCAAACCATCAGGCCTCCTCAACCGACCGTCCGTCAATCGAGCGCCCCGCCGCAAATATCCAAAGGTTCTGCCCAAATATTGCAATCCACTGATTCCCTCGGAAACATGGTCAGGTCGGGGAAAACAGCCCAGATGGCTGGTCGCAGCTTTAAAGATCGGCCACAAACTAGACGAATTCAAAATCCCGGACGTGGAGAATGAGGGCCGCAAAAAATCGGCTGCCCGCCGCCACGAGTGAAGCTCCGTACAGCCAATAAGTGCTCGTGTTGCAGTCGTGGTTGCAGATGACCCCGCCCACGCGTTGGGCCCACTGCTTCACATGGCAAGCCGCGATTCAACGCGCGGAGCTTGGGGCTTTTTAGCTTCGAATTAAATGGACCGCCAACGCAGGATTTATTTACGGTTGAATTTACGATAATGTATCGTTTTCCTCTAGAAAGCGTATCCGCCGTCCCAGATCCGGCCAGCCTCTTTCGTCGCCTCCAAGCCTCAAACTCCCGATAATTTTCGGAGCCGTACTCGAGGTCGTTAGCGCGCCTCTTTGAACTGGAGTGCCGCCCCGTGCTGATGCAGAAGCTGTCCGCAGCCACCCATACAGAGACGAATGTCCGGCGGAACCATTAGCGACTGCGGGTTACGCCGAATGGGAGGTCCGCCGGTTCAGCTGGTTTGCCGCCATGCGCGTAGGTGCGCATTGCCCTCACTTTGATCCAGCGGTCATCTGTGTTTCGGACCACGAAAACGACCGTCCATTGTGGGTAGTGGGGCCTTTCCGCTTCGACTAGATTTCCCGCCTACGGACGAGATCGCATCGAGAGTTGCACAAAAGAGCGGCACCACATTGCGATTCAGGCGGCATCGATGGCTTCTTGGTTCCATTCGTTGTTCGCTGGCCTGCTTCAGCGTCGCCTGGGAAGCCGCCGCTCGCCTCACGGCGACGGCCGCGGATGCGTCACCGCCAAATGCGCCGCGATACTAGTTCGGCCCCCGTCTGGCGTGTTTCAATGCCGGTTCCCGCGCTGCGGCGGGCAAAATGGATTAAATTGCACACACATGTCACAGACCGGACAGACGTAAGTTCACAATCCGGTCACGATTGTTCTCGTAGGGGGAAGGGCCAGCGCGGTCTCAACCAGTTCCAGCGCTTCTGAAATTGTGGACGAGTAAACCATGAACGAACCAACATCAGTTCAAACGCGTGCACGACGCGTACCATCACGACGCGTAGCGTCGAGCGACCTTTCCCAAGCTTATATGCAGCTGCAGCGTCTCAGGAAATTAGTGAACGAAGCAGAGACCTGCGCAGCTAATAATAAACCTCGCTCTGTCAGCCGTAGGACAGAAACCGGTAACGGGTCTGGAGCGCACGCGACAGCCGAATAATTCAAGATGTTTGTCTCATGGAGTTCGGACCGATTGGGGAGCCGGGTAGCCGGCTTTTCGGTTGGTAGCGAGCTTCAGAAGGAAAAACGCTGCCGTCCTACTTGATCCTGAGGGTAATCTTCTCTGAGACGACCGGAGGCTTGAACGGATAATGCCCGGCGTCCCCCAATACCAGCTGAAGGGTGTGCTTACCTGGGGGAAGTTCGATGCGCGCCTCGGTTTGGCCTGCTCCAAAATGCAGGTGTGACTTGTCTTGGGCAATCGGTTCATCGGGATTAAGCGGCTCATTCACATCGATCAGCAAATGATGATGGCCGCTGTTCGGGAAATTATCGCCCGCATGAGTTACGCCCATGTTGCGCAGTCCAAAGCGACACCAAAACCCTCCTTTGATCGTGGCGCCGTCGTGTGGCCACACGAAATAAAGAACGGCCTCTTTTGGTGCGGGTTTTCCTTGGGCATTGGCCGCAGATGATAGAAGGGAAAGCGCTGAGGCGATCGCAATCAGCCGGCGGAACTTCATCCTACGCCCTCTTTCAACGTCCTTCAGCGGAGATTGCGACGCGGAATCCGTGCGTGGGGTATCGCACATCGGTGTCGTAGCTGTCGCGGTTTGACGGCCGCACATATCGGCCATCATTCCTCCAGGATCCCGACCGGATGACGTGAGAGCTGCACTGGCTCTCCATCCATGCCGAGCCATCAGTCGGAGCACCCTGGTAGTTTTTGTGCCAGCAGTCCTCGACCCACTGATCGACGCCGCCACCCATATCGTACAATCCAAACGGATTTGCCCCGAAGCTGCCGACCTTGATCGGTTGCTCCGCAGCTGCAATATCCGCGCAGTTCTTACAGTTAGCCATGCCGGGTTGGAACTGATCGCCCCACCAGTACTTCGTCTGGGTACCACCGCGCGCGGCATATTCCCATTCAGCTTCCGTCGGAAGCCGATAGGGCTTTCGAGACGCCTGAGCGAGCCATGCGACATATTGTTTGGCATCGGTCCAGCTTACGTTCGTCACGGGTGCCTCGTCTTTTCCAGTCGCCATGAACCCGCATGCTTTTGCGGCAGCGCATTCATTCCACTCTCTTATGGAAACTGGAAATTTGCCGATCGCGAAAGGCTTGACTGTAACTTGATGAACCGGCTTTTCCGAACCTTCTTCATTGCTGCCCATTGCGAAGCTGCCGCCCCGAAGCGGGCTCATCGCAGGCTCCCGGACTGTCGATTGCGCCGGCGGTGTGGGCGCAAGCACACCGGGGGAGGCGGAGTGCGGAAGCGGCGATTGTTGCTTCCCCGCCGGTCCAGGTTGGGGCTGAGGCGCAGATTCTTGCTGAGCGGGCGCCATCGTAGGACTTGGCGCTGCTTGTTTCACAGCGGGTGCTGGCGGGGCCACTGCAGCGTGATCTCCGAGTTTGCCGTAGGGCTGCAAAAGCATGAACCAAAGGACGCCAGCGGCAATAATCAGCACCATGAGGCTCAGCAGGAAGATCAGCAGGGTCTCGCGTCGTTTCCTATTCCTGTGAAAGGCGGCCGGATCGGGAAGGACGCGATAAACTCGCACCGGGTCGGTGATGTTCTTGACCTTACGATCGCCGAGCGACTCGTATCCACACACCAGTTTATGTTTTATCTGCTCGTAAATACCACCTGAGATGTAAACTTGGCCAGGATCGGCAATGCCCTCCAAACGGGAAGCAACGTTGACGCCGTCACCGTAAACGTCATCAGTTTCGATGATAACGTCGCCAAGATTGACGCCAATCCGATACTCTATCCAATGATGTTTGGGAATTGACGCGTTGCGGCCGACCAGGTTTTGCTGGATGACAATGCTGCAGCGTACCGCTTCGACGGGACTGTCGAAGATCGCGATGAAGCCGTCCCCGGTCGTCTTGACCAGCTTTCCATGATGTTCTGCTATGCTGGGTTCTATCAGGTCGCGCTCAATACGCTTAACGCGGTTGTGCGTTCCTTCTTCGTCGATTTCCATTAGCCGGCTGTAGCCGGCGATATCGCCTGCAACGATCGCCGCCAAGCGACGCGGACTTTGCTGGCGCGGAGGCTCGCCAGTTCTGCCCGACTTTATGTCGCGGATTTCAGCCATGGCTCAGATCGGTTTCCTTGAACTGCAAGCAGTGTAGGCAACTAAGTCTGTTCCAGTCGTCTCAGCCTATCATATTGCCGACGTGCGGCAAGATACGTACTTTTGGGGTTTCTGGTTCCATCCCAACTCGCTCTGGGCCGGCTTCGGAAACGCCTGCCAATGACCAAGACAACAGCGGGCTGACCGCGCACTGTAGATGTAGTGCTTGGCATGTTCTCTGGCTTCATCCTGATTGCAAAAATGTCATTCTGGTGCGAACGAAGTACAAGTCCGATGCCCAGAGCAGACCTCACGACGCTCGTACCCTCACTCGGATGTCTGCAAGAAATTCCACCAGCGCATCATCCACGCAGGCTCCGCGCTCGGGGGTCAGAAGTGCAATTCCCCATCGTGCAAGGAGGGCCTCCTGCAGCGGGTTCGACGATGGCATGAATACGAACGAGCGTGGACGATAATCCTTGTGACCCGATCGTTCCCAGGTCTGCCAGATGTTATGCAATAACAGCCGGATGTTGGGGTCCGACATGCTGTAGCCAATAAACAGGATGGTGCGGCCCAGAGCGTCCGCGCGAAATTGAATGTCCAGAGGCGAATCGAAGGATAGCCTGTTCAGAAAATCGGTCTCTGTAAGGACCAGCGAAGAATCGTCATCGAAATCGCCATGGTATTTTATGATATGCGTGACGCCCTCCGGGGCGTCTGCAATTTGCTTGGCGTTCGCGATCTTTGCATAAGGTCTGTTGTGGACCTCGAACGCTGTTTCCAGGTTACGGTCATAGTTTGTAGTGTAGATGGTCGGGAAATTAAGCTCGACGATGAGCTTGTGAAGCTGCGAAGCGGAAACGCGATCGGAGGCGACCTTCCAATTTCGATCGAGCCAGCTTCGCAACGGGCCCATGCCACCGTGCTTCAGGCGGTAGAATTCGGCTAACATTTGATAACCGTCGTTTAGTCCATCAATGACCTCCGGGTCGAGCTCGAGCTCCTTCAGCAGATGATCGACGAGGGTTTGCCAGGACGGCAGCCCCACGGCCATCGAAACGCCTGCGCCCACGAACAAGATTGCATGACGTCTTTTGATCGCATCTGCCAGGACGTCCCTGGAAGATAACGTGCCCGCTTCTATAGCCATTGCCGAAGACGTCATGCGTCTTCAATTCGGCTTGCAACGGCTCTGTTCCCGACCCGCAAGCCAATCCGCAACCGTTGAGGCGTTTCCTGATCTGGAGCCCGCTTGCTGCTGGCTAGTCGCGGGAGGTATTGCCGCTCTGTCTGGTAGCGGACTCTATCAGATCACCTCGTCCACCGGCATTTCAACGCTCTGCAAAAGCCTTCTCGACAACGAACTGACCGGGCTGGCCGTGATTTCCTTCGAGAAAACCCTTGTCAAGCAGCAGTGCTCTTGTGTCGTGGACCAGCGCTGGGCTACCGCAGATCATGGCCCGATCGTGTTCAGGCGAAAGCGGGGCAAGATCATTATCGCTGAACAGCTTGCCTGATGTCATCAGGTCCGTGATGCGCCCGCGATTGCGGAATGGATCGCGCGTCACGGTTGGATAATAGATCAGCTGGTTGCGAACGAGTTCACCGATAAACTCGTCCTTTGGCAATTTTTCGGTGATCATCTCACCATAGGCAAGTTCAGCCACGCGCCGGCAGCCGTGCAGTAGTATGACTCGCTCAAAGCGCTCGTAGGTCTCCGGATCCTTGATCACACTCAGGAACGGCGCCAGCCCGGTACCTGTCCCGACCAGATATAGATTACGCCCGTCCTCCAGATTATCGATCACCAGCGTGCCAGTCGCCTTGCGGCTGACGATGATCTCGTCACCTTGCTTGAGATGCTGCAAATGCGAGGTCAGCGGTCCGTCCGGAACCTTGATTGAAAAGAATTCCAGGCGGTCCTCATAGTTGGCGCTAGCGACGCTATAGGCGCGGAGCAGCGGCTTTTGGTCGAGCTTCAAACCGATCATCGTGAACTCGCCGTTGCGAAAACGGAACGACGGGTTGCGCGTTGTGGTGAAGCTGAACAAGG
>Ga0209474_10000856_pt1 | contig 31373 bp, 38 predicted proteins | sample GraSoiAngelo_145_FD_185902 | JGI IMG/M metagenome (GOLD analysis project Ga0209474, IMG submission 185902) | Grasslands soil microbial communities from the Angelo Coastal Reserve, California, USA - 14_1009_05_20cm (SPAdes) (version 2) | ecosystem: Environmental > Terrestrial > Soil > Grasslands...
TCGAGCCGTATCTCCTGCTCCTGCATTCCGAGCTTGCCTGGGCTGGCGAAGCGAGAACTTCTTCCGCTCCAAGCCGTTTTCGCGACGTCTAGCCCTCAAATCCCTTTTCCATGCAACAAATTCTGGCGCGATTTCGTACCTCACCTTGAAGCGCGAAGCCCGGCTGGCACTGCCGTCATCACACCGGGTTAAGTCTCAGGTCGTCGCGACGGGCTCGACGCCGCTTCCGTTCCGCTTTGGTGGCGCGTACAAAGCCAATACCGGGAGGAGCGCATGAGGAATCTCATCGACCATCTTTTGCGAGACCTTCGCTACGGGCTTCGCAGCCTGCGCAAAGATCGCCGCCTCGCTCTCCTGGCCACCTTCGCTCTCGGCCTGGGCGTCGGTGCAACCACGCTCGTCTTCAGCGTGATTTACAACGGCCTTCTCCACCCTTTTCCCTACAAGGGCGGCGACCGCCTGGTCAACTTCATGATTCATGACGTGAAGGAATCCCGTCCCGGCGGCCGTTCCGGCTACTCGATGACCGAGATGCTCGACTACCGCGACCAGAACCACGTCCTCGAAGACGTCATGGGCTGTAACCACACCGACGTGCTTTACAACAATGGAGAAGGCACCCAGCAGTTCGACGGCGTCATCCTCACACCTAACACTTTCACGTTTCTCGACGTTCCGCCTCTCCTAGGTCGCATGATCACGGAAGAAGACGCCAAGCCTGGTGCCCCGCCGGTCTTCGCCATGAACTACCGGATTTGGAAAACGCAATTCAACGCCGATCCGAAAATCGTCGGCACCACGATGGTCCTCAACGGTGTCTCACGCACCCTTGTGGCCGTGATGCCTCGCCGCTTCGGCCTTTGCGCCGGCCAAGTTTGGATGACCACGAGTTGGAAGCGCAGCGCCACTCCCAACACGGCACTCTTTAATGATGACGACTTTTTCTGGACCATTGCGCGCCTCAAGCCCGGCGTCAGCGAACAAGCCGCCGCCGCGGATTTGGAAATCGTCGCTCATGGCCTGGCGAGGGTCTATGAGAAGCGCTATCCGCCCAAGTTCACCGTGCAAGTTGCCACTCTTGCCAGCAACGTCGTCGGCGATTTCAAGGGCATGTTGTACGCCCTGATCGCTTGCAGCAACGTGGCCAACCTGCTTCTCGCTCGCGCCACTTCCCGCGAAAAAGAAATTGCCGTGCGCGCCTCGATTGGTGCCACTCGCGGCCAGCTCATTCGCCAATTGCTCGTCGAAAGTTTCGTTCTGGCTCTTGCCGGCGGCGCAGCAGGTTGTTTCTTTGCGTATGGCGGCCTCAAATGGATCGTGTCTTCCATCCCATTGCATCAATGGATTCCTGACGAAGCCGCAATTGGTCTGAACCTCACGGTTCTCGTATTCACTTTGGTCGTGGCCATGCTCACCACGATTCTCTGTGGCCTAGCGCCCGCTCTCCACGCCGCGCGCAAGGATTTGCACACGCGGCTCAAGGATACCGGCCTCGGCGTCCAGGGAGGTTTCCGCCATGGCAAGCTCCGCGCCTCGTTGGTCATTGCGGAAGTGGGGCTTTCGATTGTGCTGCTGGTCGGCGCCGGCTTGATGATACGCAGCGTTTTCGCCCTCACGCACGTGGACCTTGGCTTCAACCCGCAAAATATCCTCGTTGTGCGCATTCCTTTGCCGAGAGGCCGTTACGAGACCGCGGTGCAGAAAAAACTCTTCTTCCAGGAGGTTCTCCGCCGCGTGAAAGGCATCCCTGGAGTCGTCAACGCCACTGAAACTATTTCGTTGCCTCCTTATGGCGGCCCGCGCAGTGAGGTCGTGATCCCCGGAAAGACGCACGCCGAAGAGTGGAACGTCACTTTCGAGGCTTGCAGCGATACCTACTTCCAAGTCATGGACCGCCGCTTATTGCGCGGCACGCTGCTTTCCGAAAACGACATCGAATCCGCGCGGCCCGTGTCGGTCATCAATCAGACGCTCGCGCGCGATTTCTTCGGCAAGGACGATCCCATCGGACAGAAAATCAGTTTTAAAATCCTCGATCAAATCCCGGAAACGCCCCATGGCCTCTACTTTGAAATTATCGGCATCGTCTCGGACGCCAAGAACCGCGGCTTGCAGGAGCCCATCATGCCCGAGGCTTTTTTCCCCTACACGGTCTCCGGCTTTGGTGACCGCGGCATCCTCGTCCGGACCGCCGTCGATCCCGGCTCGCTCCTCAATAGCGTTCGCAAGGAAATCTGGTCCGTCGATCGCAACGTCGCGCTCGCGGACACCGGCTCGCTCGAAAGCTATCTCGAAAGGTTCTCCTACGCCCAGCCTCGGTTTGGCGTGGCTTCGCTCGGTGCGTTCGCCGGGATCGGCTTGCTGCTCGTGGTCATCGGCGTCTTTAGCGTCATGGCTTACACCGTGTCGCTCCAAACGCACGAAATCGGCATTCGCATCGCCCTCGGCGCGCAGCAGAGCAACGTTCTCCAAATGGTTTTGCGCAAAGGCATGCGCCTGATCGCCGCCGGCATTCTCCTCGGCTTGGTGAGCAGCTTTGCTCTGACGCGCTTGCTGGCCAGCCAAATCTGGGGCGTCTCCGCTACGGATCCGTTGACTTTCAGCATCGTGGTGGTCATCGTTGTCGCAGTCGGCTTGGTCGCGTGCTTGCTGCCTGCCCGGCGCGCCACGCACGTCGATCCACTTGTCGCCCTCCGGTACGAGTAAGTCATGGCTCTCGGAGAGCCACAACGAAGGATGAAAATGGGCCTGAGATGTCGTAGTGTTTGTGCAGCCGCGTTGGCGATAGAGGCCGAGCTACTCTGGCGCTCGCAGAGCCCGCGTACGAGTATGGCTGGGACGCTGGGAAGCACAACGAATTGTAACCTCCGGAAGTTGCGGAGAGCACGCGTAGGAGATTTTCGCTTTTTCTAAGCGTCCAACGCCGCGCGGTAGAAAGGAGCGGCGCGATGGAAGTGGTCTATCCGTGCTGCTGTGGTTTGGACGTCACAAGAAGAGTATTACCGCGTGTGTGTTGTGGGCCGAGGCCAAGGGGAAGAGCCGAAAAGAGAAGCGACGCTTCGGGACCTTCACTGACGATTTATTGCAGCTGGCCGATTGGCTCGGGGGGCTCGGGGAGTGCGGGGTAATCCATGTGGCCATGGAGTCCACGGGAGTGTACTGGAAGCCGGTGTGGAACATTCTTGCGGAGCGGTTCGAAGTGTTGCTAGTGAATGCGCAGCACATCAAAGCGGTGCCGCGTCGAAAGACGGACCAGAAGGACAGCGAGTGGATCGCGGATTTGCTGCAGCACGGGTTGCTTCGCGGGAGTTTCGTGCCTCCGCGGCCCACCCGGGAACTCCGCGACCTCAAGCGGTATCGGGTGAGTTTGGCGCAGGAGATCAACCGAATCGCCAATCGGATTCAGAAGGTTCTCGAGGATGCCAATATTAAGTTGGCGTCGGTAGCGACCGATGCCTTAGGCGCTTCGGGGAGAGCGATCTTGAAGGCGATGCTCGGTGGGGAGCAAGACTCTGCCCGGCTGGCCGAGATTGGCTCAAGGAAAATTACGGAACAAGATCCCGGAACTGAAGTTGGCTTTGGAAGGTCGTATAACCGAGCATCATCGATTTTTGCTCCGACAGCTGTTCGATCACCTGCATTTTACGGAATCGAAACTGAGTGAGATCGAGCAGGAGATCGATAGGCGAACGCGCCCTTTTGAGGATCAAGTCGCTCGGCTGTGCACCATCCCTGGAGTCGACCAAGTGACCGCGTGGGGATTGTTGGCGGAGATCGGATTGGACAGGAATCAGTTTCCTTCCGCGGAGTACTTGTCTTCGTGGGCTTGTCTGTGTCCCGGGAGTTTTGAGAGCGCAGGAAAACGCCTAAGCGGCAAGATGCGCAAGGGCAATGTTTCGCTCCGCCGTTGCTTATCGCAAGCGGCCTGGGCGATCTCCATGACCAAGAACAACTACCTCTCGGCGTTGTATCGGCGCATTGCTGCTCGGCGGGGGGCCAAGCGCGCGATCATGGCGGTAGCGCATGCACTGCTGGTGATTGCTTATCACATGTTGAAGCGCAAGGAAGACTGCCGAGAACTTGGTGCCGATCACTTTGATCGAATCGACGTGAACCGAGCCCGCCGCTCCTTGGTCAGGCGCTTGGAACGTCTGGGCCACAAAGTGACTCTAGAGCCAATCGGTCAAGTTGCCTGAGGGTATTTTCGTAGGAGTAGACGCGATTTCGGAGAGTGGCACAGTCGAGGCAAAATGCTGTATCGCCGGCCGGCCGGGATTCCTATTCCAGGCATGTTGGCGATTCACGGCCAGTTCGGAAATATCCCGCTTAGATCCATAACGTTTAACGGGCTAGTGAAATCTCGCTGACTGTCCCGAAGTCCGGATCTGGGAAGTCTCAACAGCAGCACTTGGAGTGCACAATAGTTCTGTAGAAGCCATGCAAGATTCGGTTCGCTGCTCAGGAAGCGGCGTGCCACCCTCGTCGTCACCGAGTTGACGACTATTCGGCTCCAAACCGATGGCTCCACTTCTTTCGTTCCACACTCCCTACCGGGAATCTCAGCCTATGCGACCAAGAAGAACGATTGTGCGACTCGGGAACCCGAAAGGACGTTTTTATGACAGCGCTTGTTGATCTTCGACGGGCGATTCGAAAAGAGATTTTGGTTCAGCAACTTGCGCAATGGCGATTTCACTTCGCAGGCCCAAGCATTCGGTCGCGAGCCGAATGCTCTACCCATACTCTGTAATTGATTGAAGCCAAAGAGTTTTGGCTCCCCGGGCTAGATTCGAACTAGCAACCCTTCGGTTAACAGCCAGCGACGTTATTTAATCAAATCTTGCCGGAAAACAGGCTAGACCGAAGAGAATCAGCAAGTTCTGATGAAAAGCGGCAAGCCAACTTCTCCTTTCCTATTCACGTTTTATTCGCACTTTGCTGCCGTTCACTGTGTTTCGCGTGACATTTTTGTGACAGCATCGTTCGATGCGCGCAGGAACTAGAAGTCCGCGATGAGGCCGATTCCTGCGGAGAAGCGGTTCGCACAAGCGTAGAGTGAAACGACAAGGACGGTCTCCAGAATTGCGGCATCGTCCCACCCCGCTTCGCGGAGACGGTCAACGTCTGGCTTTTCGATGTCCGCGGGGTGGCGCGTGAGCTCATCGGCAAACCGGAAGAGCTCCATGACTTTAGGTTCGACGGGGGCGCTCTTATAGTCGAGAGCTAACTTACGCGACACGGATTTTTCGATGCCCATCCGACCGAGAATCTCTAGGTGCGCGGCAAGGCAATAGTTGGATAAATTGATGCCGCTGACTACAAGCGCGACCTGCTCCTTGATTTGCTTGGGGAGGGCCCGCTGCTCAAACATAACGTGCGTGAAAAGGTTCACCTGGTCCTGAAGCAATTGGGGGTCGCGTCCGAGGGCCAGAAAGTAGTTGGGTACAAAGCCCCAGTTCTCAGCGAGGAATTCGTAGATGCGCTTTACTTCAGGACTGGCTTGGTCATTGGAAACGGCCGGAATCCAAGACATAAATATCCTCCGGGCATTGGCGAACTGCGGAACTCAGCGGGCGTGAAAACTGACCTGAAAGCGCCGCCGGGCGTTTTGAGGGATGATACCAGATTCGGGGCTTGTCACTATCTTCGCAGCGACGGCAACAGGTACTCTCATCCTTGCAACCTTGGTCCTGCATAGACAGCGGGGTGATTGCTGGGCAGAAGCGGTCCAAGAAAACTACTGGGGCTCAGAAAGTTAGAGCTGCGGTTTCGGATCTCATTCCGTTTCCGGCATTAGCTCTGAGCAAATCGATTGCCCGACCAAACGCTTCCAATCCAGAACGCAGTGCGTGAGAGATTTCGGGGTCCGAAATAATGCCCGCTTCATCAACTTTGTTGCTGCGGAGCGGCACGGTGATTGACGCCTCAGGGATGAGACTTGCCGTCATAACTGTGAGCGTTTCCTGAAGGGATGCTTGTGCATGGACCGAGCGTGGCGATGCGTTGAGAAGAGCGACGGGCTTACCATACAACTCACCACTTGCAACAACCCAGTCCAGCGCGTTTTTCAGCACCCCAGGAACTCCATGTGCGTATTCGGGACTTGAGATCAAAACGCCATCACTGGCCTGCAGTTGTGAGCGAAAGTCGACCACTGGGGGTGGTGCGGCTTCGTTATCCAGGTCAGGATTAAAGTGTGGCAACGTGGCAAGGCCCTCGTAAACACTCACCTCGAAAGCCGCTGGGGCCAAAGCCACCGCGGCACGAAGCAGAATGGTGTTTGATGAGCCCGTTCGAAGGCTTCCCGAAATTGCTAGGATTCGCATGAATTCGCTACTTCAGGTTGGCTTTTGACCCGTCTTTTCGCGTAACGTCGCGTGAAGACGGGAGCGCACATCGGCCGAAAGCGAAACAGGTTGAGAATCGCAGAGAACCTGAATGGTCTTCTTGGTCTGATCCACAATCATGGTGCAATCTTCGCAATGCTCCAGATGCCGCTCAAGTTCCTGCTTCACGACAGGATCAAGGTCTCCGTCGATGTAGTTCGACAGCTCGCGGATGACGCCCTTGCAATTCAATTTGGAGCTCCTTGACGGAAATGGCGATTCAGTTTTTCCCTGAGCTTGAGGCGTGCCCGCAACAATCTTGATTTGACCGCGGGCATAGAGATGCCCAGCGCTTCCGCAGTTTCCTGCGTCGAAAGTTCTTCGAAGTCTCGTAAGAGAAAGACAATGCGGAATTCGGGTTCAAGCCTGTCAATCACGTCGCCCACGATGCCTTGCATCTCGGTTTGGGCGTATTTCTGTTCGGGAGTCGGTCCCCAATCCTCCAATTCGCGCGGAAAAAGGTCTGTGTCGCCCTCGATCGGCTCGTCCAATGAGAACTGATTCGGCCGGCGCTTGCGGAGCCGCATCAAGGCCTCATTAGCAGCGATTCGTACGAGCCATGTATAGAACCGTGAATCTCCGTGGAAATCTTGGAGGTGCGCGTAGGCTTTCAAGAAGGCATCCTGCATAGCGTCTTCGGCATCTTCGTGATTTCCCGTGATGGTCCTCGTGAGACGGAAAATCTTGCCTTCATAACGATTGACAAGTTCTTCGAATGCCGCGGCACCTCCCGCTTGGGCGGCTGCGACTAACACATGTTCGTCATCGCGAGCGATAGTTGAAGGTAGACGATGTGGGCTTGGTGCGCTCAAGATGTCTAAAAGGCTCCAAAATGGGGCCCTAAGGCCTTTCTCAGCCGTGAGTATAGCATTCAACATCCACCCGCCAATCCCTTACCTTACTTTGGATGAGAGTAGGAGGAGGCAGGATTCAAAAATAAGGAGAACACTTTCCGCCCTCATGACGCGCAGCAAACTGGCGGAGGTCCAGCATAGTTTGCATGCCACAGGGGGTAGCTCTACCCCAGAGTCGCCCTCCAGCCTCTTAAGACTTCTCCCACGGTCCAGGCTTGGGCGATGCATCCACGGGGCGTGAATGGTGCGTCTCCGTCGAAGATCTCGCTTAAAGTCCCGAGGCCATGCGAAGTGATTTGTTTTCCTAGTGGTTCGAGAAAACGCAGAGCTGCGTTGCGGTCTTGGTACACCGGCAGATGGGCCAAGACGAACGAGCCCATCAGCCAGCCCCACACCGTCCCTTGGTGATAGGCTCCGTCCGTCGCGGTCGCGAGGGGCACCTCCGTAGTGCCCTTGATAACCCGGCTCTTCCTGCGCCGCTGCGTAATCCATGAGACGTCACTAAGCGGCGCGCGCAAACGTCCACCACTGCTCTTTGTTGTTCAGGAGTCAACGGGCTCTTTGGCAAAGAGGCGACGAAGATCTGATTTGGACGTAGGGAGGCGTCATTTCCAATTCCGGGAGAATCGACTACGTCATAGCAACAACCCAGGGTCTCGGCGAAATATTGCCGTACGGCCTCGAAATACCAGAGGGCTTCGTCCACAGTGTTGTACTCAGGCTGTCCACCAGCATCCGGAAAATCGTTCGGCAGCATCCCACCATCAACGTGGCGCGCAAACGCCAGTAGAATCTTTCGGGCTATATCAGCTCTGCCCGTTGTGAGAGGGAGGGCGATCATCGTGTCTCGGCCCCAATCGCCGAACCAGTGATAACCCGCGATGATGGATCGCCCATCCGCCTCCTCCGCCAAACTCCGTTTCACAATGAACTGGTCCGCCGCAAGAATGAGCTGTTGAACCCAGTCAGGAGCGGAGGAAACCGCTTGAGCATCGTGGCTCGTCCATTTTGCGAATAATTCTTTTTCATGTTCAGCTCTCTTCCCAGGCATGGCTGCCGTCGAGCTGCGCATCCGCATTCGCCGTGAGCACCACTCTGGTTCAATGCGAGTTCTGTACTGAAGATTGCTGCAAGCAAGTGAGCCTCATGATCGTCAAGGCCTCGATACTTCGCTAGACGTAAGAAACAGTCGCGATGCCATTCGTGCCGCGTCTCAAATTCTGCCTCGGCGCTGAGGAGATAAAATGGAGTGGCTCCATCGAAGGCATTGATTTGCACGCCTTCTTCAATGGATTCCACTCTCATTTGCCAATCCCCTGCGTGAGTGCTCGAATGGAAGTCGCGGTAATTGACCAAAGCTTTCAATTCCAGCTCAAGTAACTGGCTACCTCGCAAGAGTGTGTATTGCACGTAGGTGGTGTTCTCACCTTGGCTCATCCAAATCCGCTTTTCGATAAGCGCATCGCCCAGTGCGAATTGCCAGACGGGAGTGGTGCCTTCCAGCCGGAAACTCTCGATGTTCAAATAACCCCTGGGTTCAACAGCGCCGCTCAACCAGCGGTTTGTGGCAAGCGCATATTCGATGCCGGCGTAGCGAACAGCCTCGTCCAACTTCGCGACAAGTTGAGTCCTACCAACTGGAGGGTGGAGCGCAGCAACCAGGAGACCATGATAGCGACGCGTTAGATTGCCGCTGACGGTTCCTGATGCGAATCCGCCGATTCCATTCGTGACCAGCCATTCGCGCCGCTCTGCGATATCGAGGGAGCCACAGATTCGACTGCGATTACGCCCCCGGGAGCTTTGACCTTTGCCGCTTCGGCCTTGGCCGCCGCGATGACGCGCTCGGCGCCATCCAATGTGAGTGATCTCTTTTCGGCAGTCTGCGCGAAAAGGCGAGGAGGGTTAATGCGTGGCGTCTCTGGAATAGCAGCTGAGATCGGAATCGTAAACCCATGCCGAGGGCTCGTCCGTAAAACAGGCTCAACGAGAAACTCCTTAAGCCTCCAATACATGTCGGAGCCTTCCTGCGGGCATTGCGAGGTCAAAGACGAACAGCCGACTAGGTATCGTGCGTTGCGCTGAAGTGCATAGCTGGCGATTCCGCGCCAAAGCAGCGTGAGAACTTCGAACGATCGATGATCTCGATGAATTGAGGCTCGGCCAAGCTCGACGATTGAATTCCGGATTGGCTCGTAGGGAGAGAAGTCAAATTCACGCTCACTGTAGTATCCGAGGTTGCTTCCCGCAACCCGGCCTGTTTGCAAGCGATAAGTACCCACCACTTGTTGACTCGGACGGTGCTCCACGATCTGGTGGTCGCAGGCTTTATCAAATTCATCGGTGTCATAACCCGCTTCGTAAGCACACTCCAGACTCTCGTTCAGCTCCAGATTGAAAACCAGAAACCGCAAACGGAATGCAGCTTCCCGGGTTTCTATATCGGGCGATACGACATTCGATACCGCAGCGATGAAGAGCTTCGAGCCGGCAAAGGATTTCAGATCATCGAGCTGAACGGAGCGGCGTCCGAAGCTACAAATATTTACGATGCGAGCAATTCGCTGTGGTCGGCCTACAGAACGTTGTACCGGCAGTGGAAACTGGTCTTCCAGATCGGGGCGGCAAATCAGATAAGGGGGCATCGCCCTGCAAGCCCGCTTGCGGTCTTGCGAGATTGGCAGGAGTTTTCCCGGCAGGCAATGGAGTATCCTCTAGCTGATTAAGAGCATGTGTACTGTCACCTTTGTTCCGTCAGAAGATGAGTACTTGGTTGGAATGAACCGGGACGAACTGTTCAGTCGTCCAAGGGCCCTTCCCCCGAAGGTCTTTGTGAAAGGTGCGATGGAGATGGTTTACCCGCGGGAGCCCTCCGGCGGGACGTGGATCGCCTGCAATAATCAGGGCAATTTGCTAGCGCTTTTGAACTGGAATGGGAGCTTGTCACACAACTTGGGCGAAAAACGCAGGACGCGCGGTCTCGTGATTCGCGAGCTCGCGGGTGAGCCCGATTTGCCCGCGACTGATTCCGCTTTTCGACGGATGAATTTGCATGGGGTGTTTCCTTTCCGTTTGATTGGGGTTTTCCGGAGCGAAAAGATCGTCAACGAATGGCGGTGGGACGGCACGGTCAAGCAGCTTCTAAGACTCCCCTGGGCTCGCAAACATTGGTTTTCGTCGAGTCTTTCGGATTCGCTCGCGGAAAAAGAGCGCAGGCGCGCCTGCGAAGCCGTAGCGGGAGAGCCCGCGGCTGGGAGCAATGACTGGATTCGCCGCCTTCATCGCTCGCACGTTCCCGGGCCAGGTCCATTCTCGGTTTGTGTCCACCGGCAGGATGCGGCTACCGTCAGTTACACCGAAGTGCGATGTAGCAAAACGCAGATCTCGATGGACTATCTCGACGGGAATCCGTGCCTGAAGACCCGTTTTGACGAGTTGGCAAGCCTTGCCGTGAAGGATCCGCTAGCCCACGACAACCTGCCCAAACTCCAAATTTGATGAAACTTTTGTTCACCTGCCTGCTCTTACCCCCTGTGCAAGCAAACTGCGGCGCGGGGTCTACGAAACGAGATGAAAGACAGAGTGGTTCTCATAACAGGTGCCAAGGGCGGTCTGGGGTCGTTCGTGACCCAGCGATTCCTTACAACGGGCGCGAGGGTCGTAGGAACGTCCCGCAGCATCTCCAAGGAAGATTTTCCCGAGCCCAATTTTGCTCCTCTGCCAGTTGACTTCACCAAACCGGCCGCCGTTCGCGAAGCCGTTGAAACGGTGGTCAGCCGCTTCGGCAAGTTAGATGTACTGGTGCACGTGCTGGGGGGCTTCGCCGGTGGCAAAACCGTCGCGGAGACCGACGATGCGACCTGGGAACAGATGCGCGACCTCAATTTGACCTCGGCATTCTATGTCCTGCGGGCCGCGATACCCCATCTTCGGAAATCCGGGAACGGCCGCATTGTCGCGATCGGAAGCTTGACCGCAGTGGAACCACACGTCGGCCTCGGCGCGTATGTGACTTTTAAGTCCGCACTCGCAACTCTGGTTCGCACGGTAGCGCTCGAAAACAAGGACGCGGGGCTAACGGCAAATCTGATTTTGCCGGGAACGATGGATACACCGGCGAACCGTAAGGCGATGCCTGCCGCCGATCCATCGAAGTGGGTGCAGCCAGGAGCCGTGGCTGATCTCGCACTGCTGCTCACGGAAGATCGCGCTGCACAAGTGACGGGTACAGTTATCCCGATCGATGGCACCAATGTATGAGCGAATCGCCATCTTGCTCGTTGACGCATTCTATCTTTATGCGGCTCTCGGAGCTGTCTTTGCACTCGCCTTCGTGACGGTCGGAGTAAAGCGCATCGATTCCCAAGCCAACGGCAGCGGCACAGCATTCCGGCTGCTCATCTTTCCAGGTGCGGTCGCGTTCTGGCCGCTGCTACTCCGTCGATGGATTGCAGGGAAGAGTGAACCGCCCGAGGAGAGGAATCCACACCGATGATTCAGCCTCTTCGCAAGACCCATCGCTGCATATTTCTCGCGCTCGCTTTGTTACTGCCTGCGCTCTTTCTGAGCGGCATTGCTTTCCGCCACATGTGGCCAGTCTCTCCAAAATCGACGAGTCCCGCCCTGAGCTCAGCTCCCCCGGGAGCGACGCGATGAGCCACCAATATCAAGCCATTGGTTGGAATCGCCAAAAGCGCGTCTACGACGTTGTGGTTCTCTCGGGAGTCATTCTCTATATCGCACTTTTCATCGGATTCGGCGCGTTGCTGTTTCCCTATGCCACGGCTGAGACGTTGATTATTCGCGCCGCAGGCTCAGCGGCGTTTCTGCTTCTGCACGTGGTTTTATGCATCGGGCCGCTTTGCCGGCTGGACGCGCGATTTCTTCCCTTGCTGTACAACCGCCGCCATTTGGGAGTCGTCACTTTTCTACTAGGCGCGGTGCACGGAATCTTTGCGATCATTCAATTTCATAGCTTGGGGAATAAAAATCCACTCGTCAGCCTCCTGACTTCAAACCAAAACTTCGGGAGCGTGCCCGATTTTCCCTTTCAACAACTCGGTTTTCTGGCCCTTCTGATTCTTTTTGTTATGGCAGCCACCAGCCATGATTTTTGGCTGAGGAACTTGACTCCGCCCATCTGGAAAGCCCTCCACATGTTGGTCTACGTGGCGTACGCCCTTTTAATTGGTCACGTCACGTTGGGCTTGCTGCAATCGGAGACTAGCCCGGTGATGGCGATTGCAACCGGCGCCGGATTCGTAACCGTCCTGAGTTTGCACCTCGCGGCGGGATCGCGTGAGCGCGTGGTTGATCTGAGAAAACTGAATCCGGTCGGGAAAGGATTTGTTGACGCCTGCTCAGTGGAGAGCATTCCGGAGAAGTGCGCCGCAGTTGTCTCCGTGAGCGGCGAGCGTGTCGCCATGTTCAAATTTGACGGAAGGATCTCCGCGATTTCGAATGTGTGCCGCCACCAGAACGGTCCATTGGGGGAGGGCAAGATTATCGATGGATGCGTGACTTGCCCGTGGCATGGCTATCAGTACTTGCCGGAGACAGGAGCTTCGCCGCCGCCGTTTAAAGAAAAGATCTCAACTTTCTATACCGAAATCGTAAACGGACGCGTATGGATCCACCCCAAACCGAACCCGCCCGGTACTCTCGTCGAGCCATCGAGAATTCCGGACGCAGGAGTGCGGGCATGAATGAGTTCTATGTCGGGTATCTTCCAAAAGCACCTGTTGGTATCGCGCGCCGAATCCGGGCAGTAGTGGTGCTTCTGTTTATCTTCGCGGCGATCACAGCGATGGTATTTGCAAAGGTCCAACGCACATTCGCTCCATCGGTTTTCGAATACGGCAAAGTGGGCACCTTTGAAGGCACAATTGAAGCGACGCCGTATCCAATCCTGATTATGGCGCGGCCAGGGTCGACAGAGCCTAAGGCTTCACGGTATTTGCTGGTCGCGGAAGGCAAGCATGGCGCCGATAGCCAAGTGGCCGCGTTTACTGGAAAGAACGTGCAACTTCGCGGCACGAAGATCTATCGCGATAACCAGACGATGCTTGAGGTGGCGAGCGGCTCGATATCGCTGAAAGGTGACTCTGCGCAATCTGTTCCATCAAGCCAGGAACTAGGCGCTTTCGAATTGTCAGGACAGATTGTGGACAGCAAATGTTATCTGGGAGTGATGAACCCGGGAAGCGGCAAGGTCCATCGCGACTGCGCAGTGCGTTGTATCAGTGGAGGCATTCCTGCCCTCTTCGCAACGAATGATTTCAACGGTTCTCCCGCCATCCTCCTGCTTACCGACCTCGATCAGAAACCTCTTCCCAAGGAGTCCTTCCTCAACCTCGTGGCGCAACCCGTGCGCATCCGGGGAAAGGTTGTCAAAACAGGCGAAACGTTATATCTGAAAACGGAGCCGTCTGCCATTTTCCCGCTGCCGTAAAAGGGTCTCTCTCAAATTTTCTCCACTTTTCCCGAATCCCAGGATAGCCGGCCGTCATCTCATGCCTGTCGCGGATTAGCAGCGTTGCGGCACTTTTCAAGCCTGTTTCAGTCCAGGTGCACGGGCAGCTTTCGCTAGGAGGTTTCTTTAGATGGATGACATCTACAAAATCAACGTGGCCAAGACTGAGTTTCGGGAAGCTTATAACACCGGGGAAGTGGACCGGCTGCTTGCGGTATTCACCGATGACGGGTTTACAAGCATGTTCGAAAGTGGACCAAGCCAATTCGGTGGCCGGGCGCGTTCCAGCCTTCGTGAAGAGGCGGTGAAGCTGTTCGCCGACTATTCGGTGCAAATGAATGTCATCATCATTGACATCATCGTCCAGGGCGGCACCGCTTACGACTACGGGTGGCACGAGTTCACACTAAGGCCAAAGGATGGCGGCGAACCCATCCGAAAGCGGCTGCCTACTTTGAGCTGTGGAGCAAAGATCCTTCAGGCGACTGGAAGATCGCCTTTCACATCAACAATCAGGACGTGCGCGAAGAGCTCGGCGGAAGCGTGAGCCACTGGTTCCTCCGCGAGGAGCACTCCGCGACGGTCAACTGATAGTCAGCTTGCTTGCACCAGTTCAGGTCTGTCGTTACTTGGCTTTAATCTTGTCGTAAAGGCGTTTGCTGAATCCTTCGGGCATCTGGTATTCGACACCATCACCCACCAGTTTCACGATGTTCTTGGTCCCGTCCAGGATTGCCGTACAGTGGGCGCAAACCTTGAAATGCGCTTCCATGCGTGCGCGCATCCCCGGGTCAACCTCCCCGTCCAGGAAATTGGAGATCTCTCGCCAGACCTCAAGGCAGCTTATCTCAATCACCTTCATTGGATACGGAGGGTCCCTTTTAGTTTCATGTGGCTGGCGCAAGCTGACCTTACCACGGCCTCACCTTCTCGTATTCCTGCTTGCCAGAGTACCAACTCCCGTCGATACGCGGCGCCAATGCGTCCCGCATCTGAAAGCGCGCCCGAAGAAGCCTTGTTTTGACACTGCCTTCCGTAATGCCCAGAACCTGAGCAGTTTCCTGAATACTTAGGTGCTGAACATCCCTCAGTATAAGCACTTCTCTGTATTTCGGGGGTAGGGAGTTTAAGGCTCGTTTCAACGCCTCACGTAACTCCTTCCGATGGAGTGTTTCGGATGGGATTTCCCGCCAGTCCGCATAATCCTTGGGAAAGTAGTCTCCTTGCTCGTCCGTCCGCTGCTCATCAACGGATTCGTAGAGGTGTTTGCGGTCCTTGCGGAGCTTAAGCCGCGCCTCATTGATGGTGATCTGGATCAGCCAAGTGCTGAACTTGGACTCGCCACGGAATCGGGGCAAGGCTGAGAGCGCCTTCAGAACAGCTTCTTGTGCCACTTCCTCGGCGTCTGCGGGATTATTAAGAATCGACATGGCGGCGGTGAAGACGCCGCGCTCACAAGGTTGTACCAGGCTATAGAAAGCCTCCTTGTCTCCCTGGCAGACGCGCTGGATCAACTCCGACTCGGTTGTTTCAAAGTTTGGCTTGGCCGTCCCTGTCGACACGAATTCCCGCCTTAACTAACACAAACTAAGAAATTTACGGATTACCCTGGAAGTCTCCATGTTTTTGCACTGTCCGATGACCTGAAAAATTCCGATGTACGTCCCCAAATGGCACTCTCGAATGCGTATCGGATGTGGGAACTTCCAGAAGGTCGCAACTATTTTCAAGAATTTTTCGAAGAGTCTAACCACGCGTTCGTGGGGATTTTCTGCTGATCTTTGTCACTTATTGCACCTATCCGAATCCTATCCCGCGTGACCGACACCCACATCTCGCCGGTGCCTGCTGCACAACGCAGTCCCACTAGGTCCTTGCCTACTGGCGATAACCCGGCATCGTTCACCCGTAGCGCTGGTTACGCGCTGTCTCGCCATTGGCCGGAATACTCGATGGAAGGTGCTGAACTCGGAACCTTCATGATATCCGCCTGTGTCTTCACAGCTTTGCTGCAATATCCCGCTTCTCCCGCCCTGAGGCTAATTCCCAACTCCCTTTGTGAGAAACGCAATCATCGGGTTCGCCATGGCGCTGACTGCTGTGTCGATCATTTACTCCGGATGGGGGAAACAGTCGGGCGCACATATGAACCCTGCGATGACCCTCACATTCTTCCGCCTGGGAAAGATAGAGCCCTGGGACGCTTTCTTTTACGTAATCGCGCAGTTTGCTGGCGGAGTAGCCGGGGTTGCGATCGCAGCGCTCTTTCTAGGGATGCTAGTAGCACATCCTTCTGTGAATTACGCAGTCACGCGGCCAGGTCCTTTGGGGGTGAAAGTTGCGTTCGTGGCCGAGGTGCTCATTTCTTTCGTACTGCTCCTGACGGTCCTTACCGTTTCCAATAACAAGAAGTTGGCGCGATACACCGGATTGTTTGGAGGAATCCTGATCGCCTCCTATATCACGTTTGAAGCGCCACTTTCCGGGATGAGTATGAATCCGGCGCGGACCTTTGCTTCTGCGTCCTTAGCAAGATCTTTCGACGCACTCTGGCTTTATTTCGTTGCACCTCCAATCGGAATGTTGGCGGCCGCTGAAGTGTATGTGAGGCTACGTTCTATCCGTGCGGTCCATTGCGCCAAATACCATCACAACAACAACAAGCGATGCATTTTTCGTTGCAGATTCTCAGAGCTTGAGGACCCGACAATCTTTGGAATCACGGAATAGGTTCGAATCATTCTCAGTGGAGGCAAACACGATGACGCAGGACAAGCACTACGACGTAATCATCATCGGAACTGGAGCTGGCGGCGGAACCCTCGTGCATCCACTCGCTTCCACGGGGAAGAACATTCTAATTCTCGAGCGCGGTGACTACGTGCGCCGAGAGAAGGCCAACTGGGATTCGCGTGCCGTCAATGTCGAAGCCAAGTATCAGACTAAGGAAAAGTGGCGGGACAAAGATGGCAAGCCGCTCCATCCGCACACCAACTACTACGTCGGAGGCAATACCAAATTTTACGGTGCTGCACTTTTCCGACTCCGCAAAGAAGATTTCGGGGAGATTCGCCACTTCGCCGGAATCTCGCCAGCCTGGCCCATCTCCTACGATGAGCTCGAACCGTACTACCTAAAAGCGGAAAGGCTCTATCACGTTCACGGAAGGCGCGGCGAAGATCCCACGGAACCTCGCGCGAGCGGCCCTTACCCGCATCCGGCAATCAGCCACTAGCCGCGCATCCAGCAGCTCAGCGACGACTTTGAGCGACTCGGACTGAAACCGTTCCATACGCCCCTCGGCTTGCAGCTCGACGAACAAAACTCCCATACCAGCAAGTGCATTCGTTGCGATACGTGTGACGGCTATCCATGCCTTGTGGATGCAAAGTCCGACGCGCAAGTGCTTTGCGTGGACCCAGCGCTGCGCTTTCCCAATGTAAGTTTGCTGACGAACGCATATGTGGAACGCCTGGAAACAAACGCTGCGGGCAGAGAAATATCGCGAGTAGTCGTCAGCCGCAATGGCGCGCGCGAGAGCTACTCCGCAGATCTCGTGGTGGTGTCCTGCGGAGCGATTAATTCCGCTGCTCTACTGCTTCGCTCTGCAAACGACAAGCATCCGCGAGGGCTGGCCAATGGCTCGGACGTAATCGGCCGGCACTACATGGGCCACACGAACTCAGTGATGCTCGCGCTCTCGAAGTGCCCGAATCCCACGCTGTACCAGAAATCACTCGCGGTAAACGATTTCTATTTTGGCTCGAAGGAGTGGAACCATCCGATGGGCCACATCTCCTTTGTCGCAAAGCTCGACGGAACGGCGCTCTCTGCCGGCGCTCCAGGCATTGCTCCAGGGTGGACTCTGGATCTCATGGCCAAGCACACCCTCAGCTTCTGGATCACTCGGAAGATTTGCCAGACCCAAACAATCGCGTCGCCGTTGACCGCGACGGGAAAATCGTTCTGCAGTACGCGCCGAACAACGAAGAACCGCACCGCCGCTTGCTTGCCAAGCTCAAAGAACTCATGCAGCAGCAAACCAAATGTGGCATTCATGGCCACGAATGTCATGAAGGACTGTTCGCGCGTAATTTATTCGTCGGTGACCGTATTCCACTCGCAGGCGTGGCACACCAGAACGGTACGATTCGGTTCGGTACTGACCCCAAGGCCTCCGCATTGGACACGAATTGCAAGGCGCACGAAATCGACAATCTTTATGTTGTGGATAGCAGCTTCTTCCCTTCCAGCGCCGCTGTTAACCCCGCGCTGACCATCATGGCCAATGCACTCCGAGTCGGCGATCACCTGAAACAGCGATTGGGCGTCACAACCTCCTTGGCGGATAACTCCCGAGTGCCGTCCTTTGCAGGAGTACAAAATGCGGTCTAAGCCACTCCAGGCGCTGCTTCTAGCTGCGGCGCTGTCCTTCGGATGGACGCTTCCATCATTCACCCAGGCAGCACCTCAGAGCTCTTCTTCAGGAGTAAAAATTCGCAGTATCGGCACCATTCTAATCACGGTGGGTGATATGGACCGATCTCTGGATTTCTATTCGCGCGTCCTCACATTCGAGAAGGTGTCGGACACGGAGCTGGCTGGCAACGACGTCGAGCACCTCTTCGGCGTGTTTGGGGCACGCGTGCGGGTGGTTCGGATGAAGCTCGGCGATGAATATGTCGAACTTGTGCAATTTCTCTCGCCGCGTGGACGTTCGATTCCTGTCGATTCCCGAAGCAACGATCTTTGGTTCAACACATCGCGGTGATCGTAAGCGACATGGATCGCGCCTATCAGGTTCTTCGGCAAAACAAGGTTGAACAGGCTTCCTCTGGACCGCAGCGCCTACCCGATTGGAACAAGAATGCGGGTGGGATCAAGGCCTTCTACTTTAAGGACCCGGATGAGCACCCTGTTGAAATCCTCGAGTTTCCTGAGGGCAAGGGAGATCCGAAATGGCATCGCGGCCCTGACCGCCTGTTTCTCGGGATCGATCACACGGCCATCGCCGTCTCGGACACAGACACAAGCCTCAAGTTCTACCGCGATCTGCTCGGCTTGCGGGTTGCCGGAGAGAGCGAAAACTATGGTACAGAGCAAGAACACCTTAATAATGTGTTCGGCGCCCATCTCCGAATCACGGCGCTACGCGCCCCAACCGGGCCAGGAATCGAACTCTTGGAGTACTTGAACCCGCGCGATGGGCGTCCCTTCCCTGTTGATGAGCACGCGAACGACATTATCCATCGAGAGACGATTTTGATTACACCGGATGCAGATGCAGCGGCATCACAGCTCAACGCAGCAAGAGTGAAGTTTGTATCTTCTGGCGTTGTCGCGAATCACATGCAAATGCTCGACTTTAGCAAGGCATTTCTCGTGCGTGACCCCGACGGCCATGCAATCGAAATTGCGGCTCAATGAGCAGTTTGGGAGCAGGAGTGTGGTTTTTGACGAAGCACGAAGATAAGGATGAACAGCCACTTTTCGAGGATGCGAATCACGAAAAACCGATACCGTTCACAAGTGAGTTGATTCATGAATTCACGAATATGCTCACTGCCGTGATTGGTTATAGCGAACTGGCACTTCACGCGATCGAAGATTCTCATCCGGCGCGGGAATGGTTGGAGAAAATTCGCAACCACACGAGGGAACTGGGAGCATTGCTCCATAAAATTGGTTGTTCTGAAGCTGTCGAAATATGGTGAAAAACTATGAACGCCGAAGAAAAGCGTCTCGAAGAAGCCAGGACACGCAAAGCGCATTGGAAGCGATGGGGTCCCTACGTCAGCGATCGCGCATGGGGAACGGTGCGCGAGGACTACAGTGCGACCGGAGAGGCGTGGGAATATTTTCCGCACGATCACGCTCGTTCACGCGCCTATCGCTGGAACGAGGATGGCCTTGCCGGGGTCTGTGACCGGCATCAATTTGTCTGTTTAGGTCTTGCACTCTGGAACGAAGCCGATCCTATCCTCAAGGAACGTCTCTTCGGCTTGACAGGCAACGAAGGAAATCACGGCGAAGATGTGAAGGAGTATTACTTCCATCTCGACAGCACGCCCACGCACTCCTACATGAAATTCCTTTATAAATATCCCCAGCGCGCTTATCCCTATGGACAATTGCTGGAGGAAAATCGGCGCCGTTCGAAACAAGACCCCGAATTTGAGCTGCTCGATACCGGCGTCTTCAACGAAAACCGTTATTTTGATGTTGTGGTCGAGTATGTCAAGGCCGCCCCGGAAGACATCCTCATTCGAATCACCGCGCACAATCGCGGACCCGAACCGGCGCGCGTGCATCTATTACCGACAATTTGGTTTCGCAATACCTGGTCCTGGAATAAAGGCCGGACTAAGCCGGTCGTAAAAAGAGTCGACGCTCTCGGCAAAATCACCACACTTGCACTCGAGCATCCTGAGGCAGGCAGGCTTTGGCTCCATTGCAAGGATGCGGCCGAGACCCTCTTCACCGAAAATGAAACGAATACGCAGCGCCTTTATGGACATCCCGGTCCAGCGTATGCCAAGGACGGCATCAACGATTACATCGTCGCTGGCAACAAGGATGCTGTGAATCCAGCGCAATCTGGTACCAAGGCTGCCGCGCACTATTCATCCGAGATTCCGGCGGGTGGTAGCGTGACGATCAAGCTGCGCCTTACGAAAGAAAGCCCCGCTTCTCAGAAAAATCCGATCGACAGTGAATTTGATCGCATCTTCGTTCAACGCCAGAAAGAAGCTGACGAGTTCTACGCCAAGGTAATGCCGCCCTCTTTGTCGGAAGACGGATGCAACGTCCAGCGGCAAGCCTTTGCTGGACTCCTGTGGTCCAAGCAGTTCTATCACTACGCGCAACGGGATTGGCTTGCCGGCGATCCAGCGCAACCAGCGCCTCCCGAACAACGCAAGCGAGGTCGCAACTGCGACTGGTCGCACATTTACAACGCCGACGTGATTTCAATGCCTGACAAGTGGGAATACCCTTGGTACGCGGCGTGGGACCTTGCGTTTCACTGTGTTCCTTTGGCGCTCGTCGATCCAGATTTCGCGAAGGAACAACTCGTTCTTTTCCTCCGCGAATGGTACATGCATCCAAACGGACAACTGCCCGCGTACGAATGGGCGCTAGGCGATGTGAATCCTCCTGTTCATGCCTGGTCCGCATGGCGCGTCTACAAGATTGAAAAAAAGGCACGCGGCAAGGGAGACCGTGCCTTTCTTGAGCGGGTGTTCCAGAAACTCATGCTCAACTTCACTTGGTGGGTGAACCGCAAGGACGCCGAAGGAATGAACGTGTTCCAGGGCGGCTTTCTCGGCCTCGACAACATCGGGGTCTTCGATCGCAGCGCGCCGCTTCCCACTGGTGGCCATATTGAACAGTCTGATGGCACTGCGTGGATGGCTATGTACACCCTCAACATGCTGGCCATCGCCCTTGAGCTCGCCAGCGAAAATCCCGTCTATGAAGACGTCGCCAGCAAGTTCTGGGAGCACTTCCTCTACATCGCCAACGCCATGAGCCATCGCGGCGACGGTATGGACTCGATGTGGAACAGCGAAGACGGATTTTTCTACGACGTACTGCATCTCCCCAATGGCGAACGCACGCCGATGAAGGTCCGTTCCGTGGTCGGCTTGATCCCGCTCTTTGCGGTTCAGACCCTTGAGCCCGAACTCCTGGAGCGGCTCCCCAATTTCAAACGCAGGCTCGAGTGGTTTATCGAGAACCGTCGCGACCTGACATCCAACATCGCATGTATGCGTACGCCAGGAAATCGCGAACGGAGACTCCTCTCCATCGTTGACGCCGACAAATTGCGTCATGCTCTGCGCTACATGCTAGATGAAACCGAATTCCTATCGCCTCATGGAATTCGCGCGCTATCGCGGTATCACCTGGATAATCCCTACGTCCTGAGCGTCCACGGGACGGAACATCGCGTCGACTATCAGCCTGCGGAATCGAAGACCTCGCTATTCGGCGGAAACTCCAACTGGCGCGGGCCCATCTGGTTCCCCATGAACTTCCTCCTCGTGGAATCTCTCCAAAAGTTCCATCACTACTTTGGTGACGGATTCAAGGTGGAATTCCCAACCGGCAGTGGACAACTTTTCACATTAGCGGAAGTAGCTGGAGAGATTTCTCGCCGTTTGAACAGAATCTTTCTGCGCGGTGAAGACGGTCGCCGCCCCGTGACTGGAAACCTGGAGATTTTCCAGAACGACCCGCACTGGAACGACCTCGTCCTGTTCCACGAGTATTTCCACGGCGACACCGGCAGCGGCGTCGGCGCAAATCACCAAACTGGATGGACAGGACTTGTCGCCAAGCTGCTGACCCAGAGCGGCGAAGCCCGCGAGAAGAACATCGAGTTTCGATCAAAAAGTGCAGCGAGTTAAGGAGAACATCATGAAAGCAATAGCGGTATTTCCTGGCAAAGCCGGGAGCGTGCATCTGGCGCAGGTCCCAAAGCCAAGCGTCGCCGACGTTCCGAATGGACGCGGCGTGCTGGTGAAGATTCTTCGCGTCGGTGTGGACGGCACGGACAAGGAAATCAATGCGGCCGAATACGGAGCCGCCCCCGACGGTAGCAACTATCTGATCCTCGGACATGAAAGCTTTGGCCGCGTGGAAGAGATTGGCCCAAGCGTTACGGAATTCAAGCCCGGCGATTACGTTGCGCTTACCGTCCGCCGTCCCGGTTCGAGTCTCTACGATCAGATTGGCACGTACGACATGACGACCGACGACACCTACTTCGAGCGTGGCATCAACCTGCGCCACGGCTTTCTCACGGAATACGTCGTTGATGAACCGGAATACATCATTTGCGTGCCGGAAAACCTGAAAGAAGTCGGCGTCCTGATGGAACCGATGAGTGTGGCGCAGAAAGCGATTGAACAGGCTTACCGCATCCAGCAGCGCCTCCGTGTATGGCGTCCCAAGCGGGCAGCGGTGCTCGGAGCAAGCACACTCGGCCTGCTGTCATCGCTTGTCCTGCGGCTGCGCGGCCTTGAAGTCACGGCCTTTGGGAATACGATGCCACCGTTCCTGAATTCGAGGCTCCTTGAAGAACTTGGCGTCCGTTACGTCAGCACCAAAGAGACGTCGCTAACAAATGCCTCCGCAAAGTACGGTCCGTTCGATCTGATTCTCGAGGGAACCGGTTACTCACCGCTCGTGTTCGAAGCGATGAATGTTCTCGCGAAGAACGGTGTGCTCGCCATGGTGAGCGTTACGGGCGGCTCCCGCCAGCTTGAGGTTCCCGCTGACAAGATCAATCTCGGTTTTGTGCTCGGCAATAAGGTTGCGTTTGGGAGCGTCAACGCGAATCGTGAGTATTTCGAATCTGGCGTGAAGGATCTATCCACCGCGGAACTCCAATATCCCGGCTGGCTGAAGAAACTTCTTACGCACCCCGTGAAGGGATTGGAGAACTACGAGCAAATCATTCGCCTGCTCACGGAGTCTAAGGGATCAATCAAGGTGTATTGCGAAGTCGCTGCAATCGAAGGCGCACAAACCGCAAGCGCGGCAACCTAAGAGGTCGATTGTTTCGCACCTTACCAGAGCGATAGCACTTGCTCACTGATTCAAAAAACTGGTGTGGTCCTCTCTTTACTGTAGCGCATATTTACCCGTGGTCCGTCATCACGCTCTGCTCGCCACAAAGCAGGACTCGAGCTGACCACACCTTCGGTTGCGAGCCGAATGCGTGGTTTGATCGCGGTTCGCCGCGATTGATCTGATAAGTCACATACAACCTTCAAACCGTGCTGTAATTGGGCAACTGGCCAACCTCCCGCTGTGAACGCCGGCTTCCGCGAGCCAAGAAAGCTGCCGAGCGCAGGCACGGGTCCAAGCAGGGCCCAGGAAAATGTGCGGCAGAGAAAGGGATGGCTTAACGAACCCCAAAATCTGATGGGCTGGCGAGAGCGCGACAGCACAGGTCGCGAGGAGAGTTCGGACGTGAAGGTCGAGCGACACCGTCCAGGTGATCCAGAGGTCGCTGCCATCCCCAGCTGACGACACCGGGATCGCTGTCGTTCCCGGCCATAGTCTACCGAATCGAAACGCTCACTCTGAAACTAAGGCTCCACGCAACAGAACGTAATGAGTCGCGCAAATAGCGCCTTTCGTGTGTTTTCGGGATCGCTAATAGCCAATAGCCTTATTTTCGATTATCATGAATATCGAAAATACAGTTTTGCCTCTTTTTCGCGACGCAAGAAGGTGAGATGGCCAAAACCGCGAACATACCTGGCAAACTGGTGCCACAAGGCGGGTATTCCGCCTTCGTACCGGCACCACTACCGCCGGCACTCGATTGGACGCCGCGACTCATCCGAGTGCTTTCCGACGCAGACCGGCTCATTGGCAGGCTGGCTGGCGAGGGCGGGAGACTCCCCAACCCTCATGTGCTCATGCGCCCTTTTGTGCGGCGCGAGGCTGTGTTGTCCAGCAAGATTGAAGGCACGCAAGCCACCTTGGGTGAGCTTCTCGCGGCTGAAGCCGGAGCGGTGGTGGCCCGCAGTCCAGAAGACCTGCGCGAAGTTGGCAACTACGTGGTCGCCCTTGAACACGGGATCGCACGGCTCGGCAAGATTCCGATCTGTGTGCGCCTGGTCCGGGAGCTGCATGAAAAGCTCATGACCGGCGTTCGCGGCCAGCAAGCAGCACCGGGGCAGTTCCGAAAAACGCAGAACTGGATTGGAAAACCCGGAAGCACGATCCAAACCGCGTCGTTTATCCCTCCGCCACCCGGCGAAGTCGAGCCGTGTCTTGCTGCATGGGAGCGGTTTCTGCACGAATCTAACTTGCCGCCATTGATGACAATTGGGCTCGCGCACTATCAATTCGAGGCCATCCACCCGTTTCGAGATGGCAACGGCCGAGTTGGGCGATTGCTGATCACGTTGTTCCTGATCGAGCGAAAGATCCTGCCGACTCCTCTGCTGTATCTGTCGGCGTTCTTCGAGTCGTCCCGTCGAGATTATTACGACAATCTGCGCGCAGTGAGCGAGAGAGCGGATTGGCACGAATGGATCGAATATTTTCTGCTGGGTGTTGCGCGGATGTCAGAAGACGCTCTCAGCCGCGCGACTCGGATCAATCACGTTGTTGCCCAATGGCTTAAGAAGTTGGCCGGTGAGCCTAACACCGTGCGAATCATTGAGCTGCTATCTGCCAACCCGTTTATCACTGCTACAGGCGCTGCGCGCCGATTGAGCGTCGCGTTTACGACGGCGCAACGGGCGATCCAGCGGCTTGAACAGAAGCGGATAGTAAGGAGGACAACAGACGCTCGCCGCAACCGTGTCTACTGTGCGCAAGAATTGCTAGACATACTCGAAGAACCAGCTCAACTGAAACCGATCTCCTCCGTCTAGAACAACGAGTGGACAGCGGGCTATTCGGGCGCGAACTGCGAGGATTGAGGTCCGTTTTGATGCCAACGGTCACGCGGAGATGAAGAATCTTCTTTTGCTCGACCCAGAGGTACACCGTTTGCTGACTCACTCCTACGAACGTCGCCGCCTCCCGCACCGTCCATGGCCGTTCGTCGCCGGGCAACACCGCCGAACCTTGCGACTCCATCCGAATAGTTTGCCCGTTGCACCTCCTCCCATACGAGACTCGTTGTTCGCCCCTGACTGGGAGAAGGGCCATGCCTAGCGTCTGGTTCACTACCGATTTTCACCTCGGGCATAAGAACATCATCCGGTATTGTAATCGTCTTCTTGACACCGTCGAAGAGATGAATCGAACAATCGTCGAACGGTTGAACACCTTGGTCAAAACGAACGACATCTTGTACTTTCTCGGAGACTTCTGCATCGGTCCAAAAGCGAGGGCAGTGCAGCTACGCCGCGAGATTCGATGGAAGAAGATATTCGCTGTGCCCGGCAACCACGACAAGGACACGCGGAAACTAACTCAGGAGTTTTCTTGGCTTGGCAATCTCGCCGAGGTCTCAATCAATGGTCAGCGAATCGTCTTGTGCCACTACGCAATGCGCGTTTGGAATCATTCATCTCATGGCGCCTGGCACCTGTATGGACACCCCCACGGAAGATTGGCTAATCTCGACAATTCACTTTCGATGGATGTTGGCGTGGATACTCATGACTTTCGCCCTTGGCACTTCGACGAGATCCGAAACCGAATGAAGGCAAGAGCGATATCAACTGTTGGATAGAATTGAGCGTATAACGCTCTCATTTCGCCGGGCTGTTCGAGAACACCATTCGAGGTCGCCGGGCGTATCTCAAACACCCGAAGGCGTTCTTCGGCGACCGCCGCCTCGACAAAATCACGACCCGGCTTGTGGAGGGTTGTGCAGCGAGCCATGAGACACACCAGCCCGGAGACCAAGGGTCGCTAACAACTCGGGATGGTGGAGCAGATGCGCCAAGCCGTTGAGAAGGTGAACCAGCATTTGAAGGGAGAATACACCGCGTTGCATTTTCGTGACAGTTAGCGGCTCCTGAGCGAGGAGCCCGCGAGTGCGGTTCCTAATTGACTCAAATGGAAAAAATTGGCTCCCCGGGCAAGACTCGAACTTGCAACCCATCGGTTAACAGCTGTTGCGGTCAAAAATCGCAGTGCCGTATCTGGTGTTGCTTACCGAGATTCGGAGCCATCCCTACCTCTTTAATTGCACCCAATCCTGTACCCAAAGTGCTGGGCAATTCCTGCTCGAGTCTCGAATTACACTCTAGTTTGGCGAGGAGGACCGCAGAAGAGGAGCCCAATAATGCCGCCATTCGCCGGAGAGATAGGCGTAGGGAATCCTGATTTATTTTCAGCTAACTGTCTTTCTCTTCACTTCCTTTTTTCTCGCCTTCGTCGGAACAAATCCCAACGGAAGTTCATCGCCCTCGACGGGCGGATTTCCCTTGCCCACGCGAGCGAGAATCCGACTGACCCGAGTCGGATCAGCGCGTCGCGCGCGTTCCTCAAAGTACTCTTCTGTTCGCATGGCAGAAACCTTTTCCGCGAGCGCAAGCGTAATGAGCTGGTTGAGAGCCACGCCTTCGGATTCGGCCGCCTTGCGTGCTTCGGCCAGAAGGGTGGGCGGTACGCGCAAAGCGAAATTGCTTCGTCTCATCGATTCGCTCCTTCGCTTCTCGTCACTCGGCTTCCTCTGCTAGTCGGCGGATCACTTCCACGGGTCGCAGGACCGAACAACGGAAACGTGTCGCAACAGGTCTAAAATCCCGGTCATTGAAAGTCACGATGGCGTCGGCGCGTCCATTAATAGCCGTCTCTAAGACCATCTCATCATTCGCATCCGACAATAAGGGACGCGTGCGAATCAACAACTGCACTCTCTTTGCCACGGAAGCCAATTCGTCCAGCACAGCCGATACGTCTTCCCTGCTTGCTCCGCTTGCCGCAAGATGTTCGGGGCGCGTCAGAACCGATTCGTACTCCAGCATCAAGGGCACCGACAAAAGCAGGTTGAATCGGCGAGCCCGCGCCGCCTCCAGCACTTGGCGCGATGCGCCAGAATCGCTGCGGAAGGCCGCCACGAGCACATCTGTGTCCACGACATACGCCCTCACTCAGATAGGATATTGCATGCGATATTGCATGTCAAACCTCCAGTCGAGAACAGTCGCAAACATCAGATCCCGTGAGCAGGGGCGTGTGGCCGAAGAAGCTAAGCAGTGAAGGAAATTTGCTGAAATTTGCATACCGGCTGACCTTCGTCTACAGTCTTCGCCAGGCCATCGGCCGAGATGGAGGTGCGGATCACCCGATCGCGCCCTATTCGCCCCCTTTTAGAAGGTGGGCTACGAAGAACTCCGGATCACGGCAAACTGATTCGAGATGACGAGACAGCAAGGCGGTTCCGGTTTGGCGGCCAACGGGCACGAGAGAGGCAGACGAAGCCGCGGTCTCGCCGCTTGGCCGATCCGATCGAACGGCGGATCGACCTTGCGCTCCGCTCCGGAGAGTTCATCGGCGACCGCGCATGCTTCTCATTCGTGAGCAGCCTTGACGGCGTCGCGGCCGAAGTTCGGGCCCTCACCAGATCCGACCCGGCCCGCGCGACCGCCCTGTGCGAGGCCTTTCTCGCAGGATGCCTTGAGAAAGTCGAAGAACTCGACGATTCCAGCGGCAGCTTTGGACAATTCGTTCAAGATCTCATCTGCCTTTGGATCAAAGCCCGGCAAGCTTCTGGTGCAAACGCGGACATGACCGCTTCGACTTTGCTGGCGTGGATGGACGATGACCCCTACGCATTCTTCTATCAGATCGAGAAAGATGCCGCGGCCGCGTTTAACAAAGCCGGGCTGACTGCCTTCGAGAAGCAGGTTCGCAAGCGTTTCAAAGCGGTTTCGGGAGAGCCTTATGATTCTGAGTATCCCTGCAGGCTCTGGAGCGAGGTTCTACGCGCGATCTACTGCGCACAACGAAACATCCCAGCTTATGTTGAACTCGCCGAGCGGTCCGGGCATAAAGCGGAGGACTGCCTGGCCGTTGCCAAATTGCTAGCTGGACAGAAACCGAATCAGGCCCTGACCTGGGTCGAACGTGGGCGCGCTCTTGACCGGGATAGCCGGTTCCGATGCGGGGCGGGCTACGATCTCGATGAAGTTCACCGCCAGTTGCTGACGAAGCTTGGCCGGAAAAACGAAGCGCTGGAAGCCGCCTGGGCCGGCTTTCGGGAGCAGCCCTCGAAGTTCACCTATGACGATCTCATGAAGTTTGTGCCCAAGGCCGAGCGCCAGGAATGGCAGAAAAAGGCCCTCAGTGCGGCCAAGAGCGAAGACCTGCATTCGCTGCTGGAGTTGTTCGTTAAGGCCAGAGCAATGGAGCGGCTGGCGGACCTGGTGAGCGGCTCGACCGGCAAAGCTCTCGAACATGTGAGCCACCACTCCACCGAAGCCGCCGCGAGGAAATTGGAGAAGACCCGTCCGGATCTCGCCGCCCGGCTCTGGCGCGCGCAGGGGATGCGCATCGTTGACGCCAAGAAGAGCAAGTACTACGACGCGACACTATCGAATTTCGAGCGTGCCCGAGACTGCTATCAGCGGGCCGGCCTCGCCGCCCAGTGGGAGGAAACCGTGCGCCAGGTGCACACTGCGCATCACCGCAAGACCGGCTTCATTTCGGAGTTTGAATCTGTGGCGGCCGGTACGAGACGTGCTGAGAAGCCATCGTTCCTGGAACGCGCCAAGGCACGCTGGGGTGAGCGGGATGGGGGAGGCAATTCATGAAGCAAAGCAAACGCCTGGATCCTGGGTCGTTAAACGATCTCATCGACGAGCTCACCGCGGAGACTGGCAGCGATGACGAACGGATCTGGAATTTCCAGCAGGCATTACAGAAGCACATCCGGTTTCCCTGCGCGGGTTTGGTGATCGGTGAGCCCGTATCCGTGATCGCCTTCGAGTACGATGGAAACCAGCGTCGCGCGGTGACCGCGACGTGCCGTCGTGTGGATGGCCGGGACTACAAGGTGGCGGCCTCCGACGTTGTGATTCCACCGAGTCTGCCGGGCGCAGATTGCCTCGCCGCATATCGCCAATGGATGGGACTCGATCCTTATTCGCCGACCGAGGGTCGAGATACGAGTCAGCACGACGCGGCCACGGCTTCGATCGACCTCCGCCGATCGGTCGAACTCGTTGTGCTCTCCGTGAAGCAGAAGGCTGCGCGCTGCCGTCTTCTCGGAGGTGACCGCATCCTGATGCTCCGCGTCGGCCGCCTTTGGGATGTGGTTCCGGGCGAGATCGCCATGGTACGGCCCCGCAAGGATTGGTCGTACGCGGGAGGCAGCTATTTGTCCGGTGTGATCGAATCCACCCGGATCGAAGCGAGTGCGTTGGGCCTCATTCCACTCAAGCTCGAGGACCGAGGCACATGGAATCCGAGCGAAGAGTACTGGGGCGAGGATGGAGAGCCGATCGAGGAGTGGGCCAAAACAATCATTGCCCAGGGACCTCGGCGGGAGTTCGAGATGGAGCAGGTGCCGCCCGGGGAGGATTCTGAAGATCCATTTTCCGATCCCATCACGGAATCCAACGAGCGGAAGGAATCCGGCGACGCGAAAGGGGCATACAGAATTCTGATGGATCTCTGCCAAACGGATCTTCGCTGTCTGGACGCACACGCGCATCTCGGCAACCTGGCATGGGACCATTGGCCCAAAGACGCAATCCGCCACTACGAGGCCGGATTTCGGATCGGTGAATTGTCGCTCGGGGAAGACTTCCATGGCGTGTTGCCATGGGGTTGGATCGATAACCGGCCGTTTCTCCGCTGCATGTATGGATTCGGGCTGGGCCTCTGGCGCCTCGGGCGCTTTGAGGAGGCCGCCCGCATCTTCGACCGCATCCTGTGGCTGAATCCGTCGGATAACCAAGGCGTGCGGTTCCTGATCAATGATGTTCGCGCCAAGGTGACGTGGCAAAATAGCATGGCTCAGGAGTCATGAAATACTTTCTCGACGAAACCCGCCGCATCGGTCGGCTCTACTTGAGTTGACAGTTTCGGGCACCTTTTGCCGGACTCGACTCGGCGGAACGCAAGTAACTGCGTTTTGCTGCAGCCGATCGCCTTGAGCGGGAAGGAATGGCGGCCTACGCCTCCGAAGAACTCACGAAAATGATCACTCCCGCAAATGCTGACCATCATCCAGCGCTGGCAGCTCTCATGGAAATGATGGTAACAACGCCGCCCAGCGGAGCGGCTGCGGCACTTCGCGGACGCGCACAGCGGCGCGACTACCTCCCGATGTTGCGGAACATTTGTGTCCCCACGGTCGTCGTGGTCGGAAGAGAAGACGTTAGGAAGAATGGCTCCCCCGGGTCAGACTCGAACTGACAACCCTTCGGTTAACAGCCGCGGGTGAAAATCATTAAGTCGTTGCTTTGGCGTCACTTACGAATTTCAGATTACGCTTGAATTGGCCAATTGGCCAACGGTACTGATTTCGGGTATTTCCGACCCCTTGGTTTCCGGCCAAACGGTCCCACTGCCCGGCACCACTTATTTACAATATGTTGGGAGTTGTATATAATTGCCGACGTTTAGTAAAGAGTTGCCTCCGTGCTCCACGACCGAATCGCCGACGTGGTTAGGCTCGTCAAGAGAGCGGGAATACTCCGTCCCCGAGACCTCGAATCGCACGGCATCCCTAATCCCTAGGCTGTATCTTCGCATGGCTGCTGACGAAGGCGCGATCATGCGCGTGGGCCGGGGCCTCTACGTCGCTCGTGGTGCGCGTCCAACTGAGCATCACAGTCTCGCACAAGCCTCTAAGCGCGTTCCTCATGGCGTCGTTTGTCTGCTATCCGCACTCCGATTTCACGGCCTCACAACGCAGTCGCCCTTCCAGGTGTGGCTTGCAATCAGCGACAAGGCTCGACTTCCGAAGACCGACGAGCCGCCCCTGCGCATAGTTCGATTCTCACAAAAAACGCTTGCCTATGGAGTTCAAGAACACCGCATCGAAGGCGTCCCTGTCCGCATCTTCTCCCCGGCAAAAACAGTTGCGGATTGCTTCCGATATAGAAACAAGATCGGGCTCGACGTTGCACTTGAAGCCCTTCGCGAATGCAGACGCAAGCGCCGAGCGACTTCGGACGAACTCTGGCAAGCCGCCAAGGTGTGTCGTGTGGCAAATGTAATGCG
>Ga0209474_10000858_pt1 | contig 31276 bp, 26 predicted proteins | sample GraSoiAngelo_145_FD_185902 | JGI IMG/M metagenome (GOLD analysis project Ga0209474, IMG submission 185902) | Grasslands soil microbial communities from the Angelo Coastal Reserve, California, USA - 14_1009_05_20cm (SPAdes) (version 2) | ecosystem: Environmental > Terrestrial > Soil > Grasslands...
AACTTCGTCTTCGAGATCAGCGAGGCGTACCTGATCGAGAAGGGAGAGATCACCAAGCCGGTCAAGGGCGCGATGCTGATCGGCGTCGGACCGGAAGCGCTCAAGAACGTCAGCGCGGTCGGGTCGGACGCCTCGCACGATCCCGGCCTGGGAACCTGCGGCAAGGACGGCCAGGCAGTGCCGGTCGGCGTCGGGCTCCCCACGGTCCGGATCGACAACCTCACCGTGGGAGGCACCGGCGCATGAAGCTGCTCGACACCTGCGAGCTGCTCGTCAAGCTCGCGCGCAAGGCGGGCGCCGCGGAAGCCGAAGCCTACGCGGAGAGGACGCGCGACGCTTCGGTCCGTGTGCGCGACGGCGAGGTGGAGGAGCTGCACCAGGCGTCTTCCAAGGGCATCGGCCTGCGCGTCATCTCCGGAGGGAAGCTCGGCTTCACCTACGGAACGGATCTCTCGAAGGACGGGCTGAAGAAGCTGGCGGAAAACGCCGTTGCCTTGGCGAAGGGCGCGGCGAAGGACAAGGCCAACGGGTTGCCCCGCGGCGCGCAACTCGGCTCGGCGGACGCGGGCGAATACGATCCGACCATCGAGGAGATCTCGCCGGATTGGAAGCTGAAGGCGGCGCGCGACGCCGAGAGCGCGGCGCGCGCGGAGGATCCTCGCGTCCGCAAGTTCGACTCGACCGGCGCCGGCGACTTCCTCTCCCAGTCCGCGATCGCTTCCAGCCACGGGGCGCGGGGAGAGTCGCGCGCCTCCTACGTCTACGTCTACTGCTCGCCGGTCGCCGAAGCGGACGGCCAGCTCCAGACGGCCTCCTGGAGCGACACCCGCCGCAAGCTGGCCAGTCTCCAGCCTCCCGAAGAAGTGGGCCGGACCGCCGCGAAGCGCGCGGCACGGATGCTCGGGGCGCGCAAGCCGAAGAGCCAGCGGGTCCCGGTGGTGTTCGATCCGCAGATGGCGGCGGGCTTCATCGGCGGCATCTCCACGGCGGTGAACGGGCTGCTCGTGCACAAGAAATCGAGCTTTCTCGGCGGTCTGCTGGGAAAGCAGGTCGCATCGAGCAACGTCACGCTGATCGACGACGCCACGCTGGCGCAGGGCATCGCCACCCGCCCCTTCGACGGCGAGGGCGTCGCTTCCCGCCGCACCGCCGTGATCGAGAAGGGGATCCTCCGGAGCTTCCTCTACGACGCCACGACCGCGCGCAAAGCACAGGCGCAGAGCACCAGCAGCGCCTCGCGCGCCTGGACCAGCCTCCCGGCCATCGGCACCAGCAACTTCTACCTGCAGGCAGGAACACAGAAGCCGGAAGCGATCATCAAAGGCGTCCAGAGCGGGCTCTACGTCACCGCCATGCTGGGCCGAGGGGCCGACCCAGTCACCGGCGATTACTCTCGCGGCGCAAACGGAATCTGGATCGAGAACGGCGAGCTCGCATATCCGGTCCAGGAAGTGACCGTCAGCGGCAACCTGCTCGAGATGTTGAAGGGGATCGACGCCGTGGGCGACGACCTGGACTTCCGCGCCTCCACGGCCGCGCCGACCCTCCGGTTCGCCGAGCTCGTCGTCTCGGGCGCATGAGAGCGCTGCTCTTCGATCTCGACGGCACGCTCACGCGCAGCGGCGGCGCCGGCTCCCGCGCTCTCGGACAGGCGCTGCATGCACGACCTCAGGCGGTCGCCGAGCTGCGGAAGATGCGGCTCGACGGAATGACCGACCGCGCGATCGCGCGCGCTCTGCTGGCCGCGGAAGGAGACCCGACCGTTCCGCTCGACCAGAGGATGCGCTCGATCCGCGAGGACGACATCGAAGCCGTCCTCGCCCGCTACCTGGACGCGCTCGCCGGCGAGTGCGCGCGGAACGCCTACGTGGCGCTTCCCGGCGTCGCCGAGTTGCTGCGGCGGCTGCAGAGGCGCTCCGACGTCGTTCTCGGGCTCTGCACCGGCAACCTCGCGCGCGGCGCCGAGCTGAAGCTGACCTCGGCGGGACTCTGGAGCGCCTTCCGATTCGGCGGTTATGGCAGCGACGCCGAGCCGCGCGCGGACATCGTTCGCGCCGCCTGGCAGCGCGCCACCGGGCTCGGCGCCACCGAGGGCCTGATCATCGGCGACACGCCGCGCGATGTCATCGCCGCGCACGACGCCGGCTTGCCGGCCTGCGGCGTCGCGACCGGCCGGTACAGCGTCCACGAGCTCGCGGAGCACGGAGCAGAGCTGGTGCTGCCGGGATTCGAGGACGTCGCAGAGAGCGAGCGTCTGTTGCTCGGTCCCCTGCGCCAGGGCAGAAGCATCTTCTAACCTGTACGGTCTAAATCGTGGCCGCAAAGCCGCGCCTCCGGCGCGGCAGCGGCCATCGCAGTCTTGGCTTTTTCCGTCGCGCGCGTCGGGTTTGCTGGCGGACGCGGAGTCGGCGCGGTCCGGCGCTTCTTCGGCTGCGCCGGCGTGCTCTTCTGCGGCGCCGCCGGCGCAGGCTTTTCCGCCGCGGCCGCGAGCAGGCAAAGCGCGACGAGCAGGAAGCGCATTCCGTGATAGTACCGCCGGCCGCGAAAGGACGTCCAATTGCCGCGCGTCGCCGCCATCCTCGCCTTCCTCGCCGCAGCCGGATGCAGGAAGCCCGCGCCGGTGCAGCCGCGGTTCTGCGACCAGGACTTGTCAGGCCTGTGGCTCAACTCGACCGATCGCCATTTCGCGTACCGTTTTCGCGAGGATGCGGGCGCGATCCAGGGTGACTACGTACAGCGCGCCGACGACGGCGGCCTCACTCCGCCCTCGGAGCCGATCACCTTCGATCTCCGGCGGACGGGCGACGCCATCTCCGGCGTGATGCGCGGGTCCGGCGAGTCGCCCGGCGGCAGGATCTGCCCGCTCGAGTTCGAGACCCGGATCAGCGACTGCAAGCCGGACGCGCTGCAGATCGTGGTGGAGATGTCAGCGAACGTCGGCGAGGACTGCAAGCGTCTCCCCGCCGCAGACGGCGGCGTCGCAGCTCGCGATCTGCGGGAGTTCCGATTCGAGCGCGCACCCTGACTTGCGGCTCCCGATCGCTGCCGTCCGCCGCGACGGCAGGACGGCGATGCCTCTCATCGGAGCTCCGGGACGTGCTTCTCGAGGATCCCGCGCACCTCGCGCAGCTCGGGACGGCGCTTCAGCGCGTCGCGGACGTACCTGAGCGAGCTCGGGATGTGCACCAGGAAGGACGGGTTCTTCTTCACCCGATCGATGAAGACGAAGCGTCCTGCGTCCTTGAGCTTGCGCTGCACCGTCAGCAGGTCGAAGAAGGCGACAAAGTCCTTCGCGTCCAGCGGCGGCCCGCCCTCTGCCTCGAATGCCTTCAGATATCGCGCGAGCATGTCGTCGATGAGAGGCCGGTCCAGCTCGACGTAGCTGTCGCGCAGCAGGGCGACGAGATCGTACTGCCGCGGTCCCTGCAGCGCATCCTGGAAGTCGATCACGACCTGCTCGCCGTCCTGTAGCACCATGATGTTGCGGCTCTGGTAGTCGCGGTGGGTGAAGCTGCGAGGTGCATCAGCCAGCTCGCGGCAGATGCGCGCGAATTGGCGGCGTAGTGTCTCCAGCTCCCCCTCGGACGGCTTTACACCGCGCGCGAGAAGCCCGTACTCGATGAAGTGCTCGAACTCCCAGTGGTACAGGTCGTAGTCGAACGCCCGCGTCCAGGCGAAGCACGAGGGATCGGGATTGCGCTCGGCGTGCGCGCGCAGCCGCGCGAGCCGGTCGATCGCTTCGGAATAGAGCGCGCGCCGATCGGCGCCTTCTTTCAGTGCCTGCTCGAGCGTGCGATCGGTCAGGTCCTCGATCACCAGGAAGCCGTCGCGCGCCGCATCGAGCAGCAGCCGCGGCACGCGCACTCCGATGCGTTCCAGGTATCGGTGCACGTTGACGAAGGGAAGCTCGGGAGGAGCGTGATCCTTGCTCGCCTCTTCGCTCTTCACCGGATCCGCGGGAAGCTCCATCACCACCGCGCTCGAGCCGGTGAGTCCGCACACGCGCCAATACGTGCGGTTGCCGGCGCCGCCAGGAAGCCGCTCGACGCGCCCCGCCGGTTGACCCGTGGCGGAGGTGTACGCGGCCTGCAGTTGGGCCTCGTTCATGTGCCGGGCAGCGTAACACGCACCGCCGCGCGCACCTGATCTATAACCTCGCACCTTTCCGAGGAGCCGACGATGCCCGTCTTCCAGAACATCCTCCAGGCCATCGGCAATACGCCCCTGGTGCGCCTGAACAAGGTCGCCGGCCCCGACGACGCAGCGGTGTACGCCAAGTGCGAATTCATGAATCCCGGCGGGGCCATCAAGGATCGGATGGCCCTGTACATCCTCGACAAGGCGGAGAAGGAAGGTCGCATCCGCCGCGGCGGCACCATCGTGGAGAACACCTCCGGCAACACCGGAATGGGGGTGGCGCTCTGGGCGGCGGTGAAGGGCTATCGCTGCGTCTTCACCATGCCGGACAAGATGAGCACCGAGAAGATCAACGCGCTCAAGGCATTCGGCGCGGAGGTCGTGGTCACGCCGACCAACGTCGCGGCCGAGGACCCGCGCAGCTACTACGAGACGGCCAAGCGCATCCACAAGGAGACGCCGGGCTCGTTCATGCTGAACCAGTACCACAACCCCGACAACATCGACGCGCACTACCGCCTCACCGGTCCGGAGATCGAGAAGGACTGCCGCACGGCAGGGTTCAATCTCGACTTCTTCGTCGCCGGCCTCGGCACCGGTGGAACCATGTCGGGTGCCGGCAAGTATCTTAAACAAACGTTCCGCGGGATGCGCAACATCGGGGTCGATCCGGAAGGCTCCGTCTACCTCGACTATTTCAAGACGGGAAAGCTGATCCAGCCGCACGTCTACAAGGTGGAGGGAATCGGCGAGGACATGCTCTGCAAGGCGATGGACTTCTCCGTCCTCGACGACGTCCGGCGCGTCGACGACAAGCAGAGCTTCGTGATGGCGCGCAGGCTGGCCCGGGAGGAAGGCCTCTTCGGCGGCGGCTCCTCCGGATCGGCGGCGCACGTCGCGGTCGACCTGGCGAAGGAGATCGGCGCGGGCAAGAACGTCGTCGTGGTGCTGCCCGACAGCGGCTCGCGCTACATCACCAAGTTCTATTCGGACGAGTGGATGAAGGACAACGGCTTCCTCGATCCGACGGACCGGCTGGGCACCGTCGCCGATCTGCTCGGCGGCGCGCGGCCGCCGGTGTACACGGTCAAGGCCACCGACCACGCGAAGCACGCGGTCGATCTGATGAAGCGCCACGGGATCTCCCAACTCCCGGTGGTCGAGCCGGGCAACAAGCCCATCGCCATGCTGCACGAGGTCGATCTGCTGCAGGCGCTGATCGACGGCCGGCACAAGCTCGACGAGCCGATCTCGGCGGTGATGAAGCCGCTCGCCGGCGTGGTGACGCTGCGGACGCCCGTCTCGCGACTGAAGGAGCTCTTCGCGACCGACCACGTGGCGATCGTCAAGGACGGCGATCGGCTCGCCGCCATCGTCACCAAGATCGACCTCATCGACTGGCTCGGCACGCGCGTCTCCGTCCGCTGAGAGAGGCTCATGACCACCAAGGCAACCGATCGATTCGAGACTCTCGCGATCCACGCCGGGCAGCAGCCCGACCCGACCACCGGCGCCGTGATGACGCCGGTGTACCTGACCTCGACCTACGCGCAGTCCGGGCCGGGAGAGCACAAGGGATTCGAGTACTCGCGCACGCGGAACCCGACGCGCGACGCGCTGCAGGGATGCCTCGCGGCGCTGGAGAACGGGAAGCATGCCCTGGCCTTTGCCAGCGGGCTTGCGGCGACGGACGCCATCCTGCACCTGCTCTCTGCGGGAGACCACGTCGTCCTCAGCGACGATCTCTACGGCGGGACGTTCCGCCTCGCCGACAAGGTGTTCAAGCGGCTCGGCATCGAGCAGACCTACGTGGACGTGACCGACGCGCGCGCGGTGGAGGGCGCGTTCCGGCCGAACACGAAGCTGCTCTGGGTGGAGACGCCCACCAATCCGATGCTCAAGATCTGCGACCTCGCCGCCCTCGCCGACATCTCCCGAAAGCGCGGCGCGATCTCCGTCTGCGACAACACCTTCGCGACGCCCTACTTCCAGCGGCCGCTGGAGCTCGGCATCGACGTCGTCGCGCACTCGATGACCAAGTACCTCAACGGCCACAGCGACGTGGTCGCGGGAGCGCTGGTCCTGCGCCGGGACGATCTGCAGGAGAAGCTCGCCTTCCTGCAGAACGCGGTGGGCGCGGTGCCCGGTCCGCTCGACTCCTTCCTCGTGCTGCGCGGCCTGAAGACGCTGCACGTGCGGATGGAGCGCCACGATCAGAATGCGCGTCTGATCGCCGAGGCGCTCAAGCGCCATCCGAAGGTCGACCGCGTCACCTGGCCGGGGCTGGCGGAGCATCCGCAGCATGCGCTGGCGCGCAGGCAGATGACGGGGTTCGGCGGAATGCTCACCTGCGTGATCAAGGGCGGGCTGCCGGCGGCGCGCACGTTCCTCAAAGGACTGCGGCTGTTCGCGGTGGCTGAGTCGCTGGGCGGCGTGGAGAGCCTCATCGAGCACCCCGCGATCATGACCCACGCGTCGGTGCCGCCGGAGACGCGACGCAAGCTCGGCATCGACGACGGGTTCATCCGCATCTCGGTGGGGATCGAGAACGGCCAGGATCTGGTCGACGATCTCTCGCAGGCGCTCGATCTCGTCCGGTTAGCGAAGTGACGGATCCGCGCTCTCCCCGGGAGGCTCGCCGCCTCGAGCGCCTCAAGCACGGCTCGCGCGCCGCCCGAGACGTGCGCCCGCGCCCGATGTCCGCGCCGCGCCAGGCGGCGAAACGGAAGTCTGCTCCGGTCCTGGGCAGCATCGCCGCGACGTCCGACGAGGAGACGGTCGTGCTCTCGAAGCGCGCGATGGAGCGGCTCGCGCAGGGGCACGTCTGGATCTACCGCTCGGACATCGCGGCGCCGGAGTCGCTCGCCGGCGGAGAGATCGTCCGGCTCACGGACGAGCGCGGATGGTTTGCCGGCAAGGCGTTCTACGGGTCGATCAGCCAGATCGCCGTCCGCCTCCTCACGCGGCAGGACGAGCCCATCGACGAGGAATTCTTCGTCCGGCGCTTGTCCCAGGCGATCGCGCTGCGCGACGTCACCTTTCCCGACCCGGAACGGCGCCGTGCCTGCCGGCTGGTGCACGGCGAGGCCGACCTGCTGCCCGGGCTGATCGTCGACCGCTATGCCGACTGCCTGAGCATGCAGACGCTGGTCGAGGCCATCGATGCGCGGCGCGAGCTGTTTGCCGATCTTCTCCACCGGCTCCTCGCGCCGCGGTCGATCGTCGAGCGCAACGACGTGCGCGTCCGGGCCCACGAAGGCCTGGAGCAGCGCAAGGGGATCCTCCGCGGCAACGATCCCGGCCCGGTCGAGTTCCTCGAGGGAGAGGTGAAGCTGCTCGCCGATCTCCTGGCGGGCCAGAAGACCGGCGCCTTCCTCGACCAGGCCGAAAACCGGATCGAGGCCGGGCGCTACGCTCGCGGGCGCGCTCTCGATTGCTTCACCTACGGCGGCGCGTTCGCGCTACAGCTCGCGCGGCGCGCCGACCAGGTGACGGCGGTGGACATCAGCGAGCAGGCCGCCGCGCAGGGTCGCGAGGCCGCCGCGCGCAACGGAGCGAAGAACATCGAGCTCAAGGTGGCGAACGCGTTCGACCTGTTGCGCGCGGAGAGCGAAGCCGGCGAGCGGTACGACACCATCGTCCTCGATCCCCCGGCGTTCGCGAAGACGAAATCCTCCGTCGACGCGGCGCTGCGCGGGTACAAGGAGATCAACCTGCGCGCCTTCCACCTGCTCTCGCCGGGCGGAGTGCTCGTGACCTGCAGCTGCTCCTTCCACGTCGACGAGGCCACGTTCGAACGGACCGTGCTCCAGGCGGCGTCCGACGCGAAGCGCAGCGTACAGGTCGTCGAGCGGCGCGGCGCAGCGAGGGACCACCCGACGCTGCTCGGCGTCCCCGAAACGCGCTACCTCAAGTGCCTCATCCTGCGGGCAGTCTAGTGGTCAGGAGCGCCCGCGCTTCCTCGAGCGCGACCTGGACGGCATCGCGCTGGGCGGCGACCAGCCGATCGCGCCGTTCGAGCGCGTGGGTCGCGGTGGGGATTGGAGCGCCGAACACCACGGCGACGCGGCCGGGCTGAAAGAGCGAGAAACCCTTGGGCTTGAGCACGGCGCGCGCTCCGGCGACGGCGATGGGAACGCAGTCGAGACCCATCTCCAAGGCCGCCACCGCCGCTCCCTTCTTGAAAGGAAGCAGCTCGTCTCGGACGGCCCGCGTGCCCTCGGCGAAGAAGAACAGCGAAGCGCCGCGCAGGCCTTGCTCCACGTGCCCGCGGATCGCGCGCGTCGCGCCGCCGTGGTCCCTGCGGTCGATGAAGATGTGTCCCATCCGGCGCGCCGCCCATCCGAAGACGGGGATGCTCGCGAGCTCCTGCTTGGCGATGAAGCGGAGCGGGTGATCGACGACGGAAAGGATGGCCGGGACGTCCAGGTTCGAGGTGTGGTTGGACACGAAGATATACGACCGGTCGGGTTCGAGGCTCGCGTCGCGCCGCACGACCACCCGCGCGCCGGCGACCCGCAGGAACCTGCGCGCCCAGCCGCGGAGGACGCGCTCCGACGCCTCGCCTTCGCCTTGAATGCCGATGATCAGGGCCGACGCCATGGTGTCGGCGACGATCCACGCCCAGCCGAAGATCGTCCGCAGCAGACGCAGGACCGTCACGAGATCTCCCGAGCCGCCGCATATTCCTCGGCGGCCGGAAAGAGAAGGACGTCGGCGATGGTCTCCGCACCGGTGAGAAGCATCAGCAGTCGGTCGAAGCCGACGGCGACGCCACCGGCTTCGCCGATGCGATCGAGGGCGGAGAGGAACTTCTCGTCGAGCGGGAAGACCTCGCGCCCGAGACGGCGGCGCTGCTCCTGCTCGTCGATCAGACGGCGCCGCTGCTCTCCCGAGTCGCAAAGCTCGGAGAATCCGTTCGCCAGCTCCAGCCCGGCGGCGTACAGCTCGAATCGCTCCGCCACCCGCGGGTCGGAAGCCTTGAGGCGCGCGAGCGCCGCCTGCGAGGCGGGATACTCGACGAGGAAGGTGGGCCGATCGATCCCCAGCGCTGGCTCGATCTTCTCCAGCAGCACCTGCGTGAAGACGTCGTCCCACGACGCCTTCGCCGCCGGGCGCACGCCGCAGGCGCGGGCAGCCTGCGCGAAGGCTTCCGCGTCGAGAGGGAGCGGGTCGAACCCGGCGTACTTCGCAAAGGCGTCGCGGCAGGTGATCCGCTCGAAGGGCGGACGAAGGGAGAGCGGACCACCGCGGTGGCCGTGCCCCTTGCGCGCCGGCGCTTCCGGAGCGCAGGCGAAGAGGACCTGCTCGAGATCCGCCATAATCGAGTCCGCGCTTCCGGGCGCCGCATACAGCTCGAGCAGCGTGAACTCCGGGTTGTGCGCGCGGGAGATCTCGCCGTCGCGGAACACGCGAGCGAACTGGTAGCAGCGGGAGAAGCCTTCGCGCGCCAGCAGCCGCTTCATCGCGTACTCGGGGCTGGTGTGGAGATGGAGGCGACGCTCTCCTACCACTCCACCCCGCGGAACCGGCGGATCGGGTGTGAAGGTCGTCTCGAAAGGGCGCAAGTGCGGCTCCTGGCCGGCGAACGGCACGGCGATGGGAGTCTCCACTTCCAGGTAGCCGCGCTGCTCGAGCGCGTCGCGCAGCTTGCGCGCGAGCGCCGAACGGGCGCCGGCCATGGCGGCGGTCGCGGGCACGGCTTTTTCATAGCGCAATTTGCTTGCCGGATCGCCGGTTCGATGCGAGTGAACGCGGGTGCCGCGCTTCTTCGTGTTGCTTCTCGCCCTCGCCTGCGGCCACGCGCCCAGCGTCCCTGCGGGGCGACGGCCGGCTCCCAATGCGCCGTCGCGGCTCTCCGGCTCGGACGGCTCGATGGCGGCGCAGCTCTCGGAGGAGACGCGCGCGCTCCTGCGCATGGAAGGCGAGTTGCTCTGGAAGCGCTGGACCACCGGATCCGGCATGCTGCCAGCCAGCGCCCTCGCCGCGCATCCGCGCCTCTCGCAGCGCGAATCGATCGAGATCGTGATCGCGGCCGCAGGGCGGGCCTCGGCGGTCGACGCGCGGGCGCTGCGGCTGCTCGCGCAACAGCTCTCGACGCTGGCGGTGGCGCGCGAAGCGGGCGCCGAGATCGAGGCGCTGGAGCGGGCGCGGGCGCAGCTTGCCTTTCCGGTACCGGGAGACGGGCGGATCATGGTCGGCGAGCGGGATCTCGATCGACTGCTCATCGACGAGCCCAACGCACAGACGCGGGCTGCCCTCGCGCAGTCCGAGGCAAAGGCAGCGCAGTCGCTCGCGCCGCTGACGGTCGCGCGCGACGCGGCTGTCCACAAGGCCATCGACGCGCTCGGCCTCGAGAGCTGGGAGGCCGTCGAGGAGCGGTCCCATGCGATTCCCGTCGGCGATCTGGCGAAGCTCGCGGAGGCGACGCTCGCCGCCACCGAGGAGGTCGGCCAGCGCGCCGTCGCCGCCGCCTCGCTGCGCAACATCGGGGTCACTGCCGATCGGCTGCGACGCTCCGACCTGCCGCGGCTGGCGCGCACGGCGCTGGCGGACCCCCAGTTCACGCCCGGCAGCGCCTGGGCGAATACCCGGGGCGTGCTGGAGAAGATCGACGCGCCGCCTCCGCAGACGTTGCGCGTGGACGCGGAGCCCTCTCCCTCGAAGGGCGCGCGGCCGCTGGCGCTGCTCGTCGATCCTCCCGCGGACGTGCGCCTCTCGCTGCGGCCGACCGGAGGCTTCGAGGAGCAGCGCGCGACCCTGCACGAGGGCGCAAGGGCCGTCGGCGGAACGATGATCGACGTGGAGCGCTGGGAGCTGGCGCAGCTCGGCGACGGATCCGCCGCGGAAGGCATCGCCCTGCTCTTCGAGTCGCTCGCCGGACAGCCGGAGTGGCTGCGCGCCACCACGCAGCTTCGCGGGGAGCCCCTCGACGACGTGGTGCACACCGAGGCCGCCCGGCGCCTGCTGGCGGTGCGGCGCGCCGCGGCGCTGGTGCTGTTCGAGGTGCGCCGCCGTGACGGAGAGCAGCCGCCCGAGGCGCAGGCGGCGCTGTATCGCGGCCTGGTGCAGCGCGCGCTGTACTGCGTGCTCTCCGACGACGACGCCGGGCGCTGGGCACTGGAGGCGGACGCGTTCGCCGCCACCGTCACGCCGCTGCTCGGCGGGCTTCTCGCCGCCCAGATGGAGCGCCACTTCGGTTCCTTGTGGTGGTCGGGGGCGAAGCCGGCGTTGAAGGAGATCTGGGCGGGAGGACGATCGATGGGCGCCTTCGAAGCGGCGCGCGCCCTGGGACTCGCGCAGCTCGACCCGGCGGTGCTGGCGGCCGTCGTCGACGAGAGGCTCAGGTACTCCGCGCCGGACGCGCCGCCGCCGGCGCCGAAGCCGGACTACAAGTACATGCAGGGCGACAAGAAGAAGCGGCGCAAGAAGAAGAAGACCCTCTGATCAAGCGCGGGGGAGCGAGAGGGCAAAGACCGATCCTCGCGGTCCGGTCTCCCGCAGCTCGGCACGACCTCCGTGCAGCTCTGCCACCGCGCGCACGATGGCGAGGCCGAGCCCGGTCCCGCCGTCTCCATGCCGGGTGGTCGCGAAGCGCTCGAAGAGCCGTTGCCGGATGGCGGGATCGACGCCGGGCCCGTGATCGCGCACTTCGGCGACGCATTCGGCGCCGCCGCTGATCTCCAGCTCGACCCGCTCTCCCTGCGGCGAGTGCTGCACGGCGTTGCCCACTAGGTTGTCGAGCGCGCGGCGCAGCCAGAGCGGATCGCCGCGGACCCGCGAGGGCCCGCTGGCGCGCAGCTCCACCCGAACCCGCCGGGCGGCGGCGGTGGGGCTTTGCGCCTCGACCACCTCGCGGGCGATGGCGCAGAGGTCCACCGGCTCGTCCTTCGGCTCGATCCCCCGCGCTTCCAGGCGGGCGAGCGAGAGCAGATCCTGGGTGAGCTGCTGCAGCTTGTCTGCGCTCTCGCGGATCCGCAGCGCGAACCGGCGCGCGGTCTCCGGCTCGTCCGCCGCGCCTTCGGTGAGCACCTCCGCGGAAGCGCGAATGGCGGCCACCGGGTTCTTCAGTTCGTGCGAGACGTCGGCGACGAAGGTCTCCAGCGCGTGCCGCTCCTCCAGCTCCTTGCGCATCGACTCCAGCGCGTGCGTGAGCGCGCGCACCTCGCGGCCGCGGGGCTCTGGCAAGGGAGCCTGGCGCTCTCCGGCGGCGACGCGCTCCGCCGCGCGCGTCAGCCGCTCGATGGGCGCGGCGACGGCTCCGCCGATCAACACCGCCAGGGCCGCGGAAGCGACCGCGAACATCAAGGCGAGCAGCGCCACCTTCGGGGCCACGTCGCTCATCAACTGCACCATCCCGAAGGTCGCCTTGCGAACGCGGACGATTCCGCCGCCGGCGACGCGCGCCTCCGCGGAGACGCGGGCGACGCCGGGGTGCGCCTCGCCGGCCTCGAGGACCACGTGTCCTTCGGCGTCGAGCAGCGCCACGTCGGTATCGATGGCGCTGCGGGTGAAGGCCTGCAGGATGGAGCGCAGCGAGTCGGAAGGCGTGCGGGCGGCGAGCTCGGCGATGGCCCTCGCCTCGTCCTCGGCGGCGCGCGTGGCGAAGAGCGATGCGCGGGCGGTGAAGCGGTCGATGACGATCACCGCGAACATGGCGGAGAGCAAGAGGGTGGTGGCGGCGAGGGGGATGAAGACCTGGAGTCGCAGGGAGAGGCCCGTCCGCCGCGCCTCCACCAGGCGGGCCGCGGTGAGGCCGACGCCGAGGAGGAAGAGCAGCGCCAGCGCCAGCAGCAGCTCCTGCCTACCCATCGCGCAGACGGTACCCCACCCCGCGCACCGTCTCCAGCACGCGCGCGTCTCCGCCGGCCTCTTCCAGCTTCCGGCGCAGCGCCTTGACGTGGACGTCGACGGTCCGGTCGCCGACCACCACGTCGCTGCCCCAGACGGCATCGAGGATCTGGCTGCGCTCGAACACGCGGCCGGGGCTGCGCAGGAAGAGCGCCAGCAGGTTGAACTCCGTGCGGGAGAGCGCGAGCTCGCTCTGTCCGACCGTGGCCTTGCGCGTGCGCGCGTCGAGGGTCAGCGCTCCGGCCCGAAGCGGCTTCTCCTCGACCGACGTGCTCTTGGCGGCGCGGCGGAGGACGGCGCGGACGCGCGCCGACACCTCGCGCGGCGAGAACGGCTTGAGCACGTAGTCATCGGCGCCGATCTCCAGCCCCACCACCCGGTCGGTCTCCTCGTCGCGGCTGGTGAGCACGATGACGGGGACGTCGCTGCGGCCCCGGAGCGAACGCAGGAAGTCGAGTCCGTTGCCGTCCGGCAGCACGAGATCGAGGATCACCAGGTCGACGTCGCCGGCGAGATGGCGCGCCTCGCGCAGAGACGCTGCCTCGGACACCTCGAAGCCGTCCCGGCGCAAGGCGAACGCGAGGCTCTCGCGGATGGCGGGCTCGTCGTCGACGAGGAGGATGCTGGCCATGGTCAGGGAGGCGCGCCGATGGGCCCCGGGGGCTTCTCGGGATGCGATTCGATCGTCGACTTCTCTTCGGAACGTTCGGCGACGGCGAGCACGAACTTGTTGTTGCGCGACTCCACGACCTTCAGCCGCGCGTTTCCCAGCGCCTGCCGCAGGCCGTTCAGCCGGGACTGCTCGACGAGGAACCACTTCCGCTGCCCCGGGCCGTTCATGAAATCGGCGAGGGTCGCGTTCGGCGCTCCGGGGCGCCCCACCTGGCGCACGGTGTTGCGCGAGTAGAACGTCTCGCCGCGCCAGTTCATCTGGTAGGCGGCGATCGGCTCGTCGGGCGTGCTCTGGTGGTAGTACTCCCAGAAGAGATCGCGCTGGGTCCAGTGCGGCGAGAGGCGCCGCCAGTGGAACCAGCCAGAGAAGACCGCGAAGGCGAGCGCGACCGCGACCAGCGACCAGACGATGACGTTGCGATCCTGCGCCGGTTCGCCGTCCGCGACGGCAGCGGCGCGCCTGCGCCGCGCCCAGCGCCATGCCTGCGCCAACCGATCGAAGATCCAGGGCGAGAGCGCGACCGCCGCGCCGGCGTAGAAGAGCACGGTGAAGATCTGCCGGGGATCGGTCTCCTTGTCCGGATAGGGACGGTCGTAGTTGTAGACGAACATGTCCGTCAGGTGCTTGGGCGTCAGCGCCAGGTCGTGCGCCACCAGGGCGTAGAGGAGGCCGCCAGCGAAGATGGGACCCGCGTTCACCCGGAGGCCTTCGTCGAGGAGTCGCTCGATCCAGAGCGCGCAGAAGAAGAGCAGCGGCGCGAGCACCGGAAACGCGTAGTGATGGAACTTGGTGGCCGAGAAGGCGAAGACGGCGAAGCCGATCAGGAACCAGAAGAGCAAAAAGAGCATCGTCCGCTCGCGCGCGGACTGCGGCCGGACGCGCACCCGAGCGAGGACAGTGGCCGCGCCGGGAAAGGCGAACACCCAGGGGAAGCAGTCGAAACCGATCTGCTCGACGAAATAGGTGAAGGTGCCGCCCGGCGTGGTGGTGTGAACGCCGAGGGCGAGGCGCCTGAAATGGTCGTGCACGATGAAGCGCTCGAAGAAGGTCTTGCCCTCGTCGTCGCGGCCGTCGAAGGCGAACATCGTCCCGTACCAGGGCGCGCAGATGACGAGGACGATCAGCGAGCCGGCCGCGAGGTGCAAGCGGCGCAGGCGATGCCACTCGCCGGTGACCACGCAATAGATGAGCGTCACCGCGCCCGGAAGCGCGAAGCCGAGCAGGCCCTTGGAGAGGGTCGCGAAGCCCACGAAACAGTAGAACGCGGCGGCCCAGCCGTGGTGCGGTTCGTCCGAGTCGTCGAGCAGGACGATCATCAGGCAGGCCATGGCGCCTTCGAGCAGGCCGACGAACACCGGGTCGGGAACGGCCTGGCGGGCAAGGAACACGAACAGCGGGCTAGTGAGGATGGCGACGGTCCCGATCACCGCGCTGCGACGGGTGAGCACCCGATCCGCCATGATGAACAGCAGGACTGCGCCCATCGCGGTGATGGCGGCGTAGGGCAGCCGCACGCCCCATTCGGTGAAGACGCCGACGAAACGGTCCGGGCCGTTGCTGTTCACGGCCAGCATCCCGGCCGCCATCAGCCAGAGGTCGAGCGCAGGCTTCGAGAAGAACCAGGCGGACTCCCACCAGGGATGGATGTAGTCGCCGCGCGCGATCATCTCGCGCGCCACCTCGCCGTAATGCGGTTCCCAGGGATCCCAGAACCCGGTCGCGCCCAGCCACGGCAGGTAGAGCAGCGCGGCGAGGACGGTAAAGCCGATGGTGAGACGCTGCTCCGCGCTCAGCGGCAGCAGCCAGCGCAGCCAGGAGACCTCGCGCACGAACCCGGGGAGCGTCTCTGCCCATTCGGTCTGCGGCCGCGGGTCGGCGTTCTTCTCCAGGCGCGCCATCGACTCCTCGCGGCCGTAACACGCAGTGCGTCAGGCGGCAAGCTCCTGATTACGGCGGCTTGCCGGGCCAGGACAACGTCGCCGCCATCCGCTCGATCAGCGAGGCGCTCCCGCCCGGTGGCTGCAGCACGATCAACGCCACCGGTCCGGGCTCGCGCGACATGCACGCAGCGCTGATCTTCGCCTGTCCGTCCTCGCCGTCGATGATGCCGTCGGCGCGCGTGGCCCCGGGGACCGCCTTCATCGGCGATGCCTGGCCGAGGTGGATCTGCTTCAGCCGGCCGACGTCGGCCAGTCGCCAGAGGTCCTCGTCCAGCGCTCCGCGCACCAGCCGGTCGCAGGCGCACCCGTTCCCGCGGCACGCCTGGCTCTGGATCAGGGTGGCGGAGCTGCGGAACGAGCCGGTCAAGCCGTTGGAGTAGGTGACGACGCTCGCGGAGGTCGCCGCGCGCCGCCACCCCAGCGGCATCTTTACCTGCACTTCCGCGGGACCTTTCCGGAACTGGCCGAGCGCGGGCAGCGCCGGCGCGGCGACCACGCCGAGCGACAGGGTCCCGAGAAGCGCGCCCGCCGCCGCCGCCAACCTGCGCGCCGCGGCTTCGCCGGGCCAACGGCGGGGAGTGAGGAAGCACCCGAGCAGCGCGCCGGTCAGGAGACCACCGCCGTGGCCCCAGTTGTCGACGCCTGCCGATCCGAGGCCGGCCGCGAACAGCGCCAGCAGCCAGGGCACGATCCGCAGGCCGAACCAGGAACGCAGGGTGCCGGCCACCCCGCGGCGCCATCCGAACGTCACCGAGGCGCCGAGGACGCCGAAGGCCATGCCCGACGCGCCCAGGGAGATGGAGTCGGCGCCGATGGCCGACACCAGCGTGGTCCCGAGCGCCGTGAAGATGAGCAGCGCGAGGTAGTCCGCCGGCCGCACCGCGCGTTCCAGCGCGCCGCCCACGTTCCAGAGCGCGAACGCGTTGAAGGCGAGGTGCAGGGAATCCTTGTGCAAAAGGTTTGCCGCGAACAGTCGCCAGGTCTCGCCCCGGTCGAGGATCAATGGGGTCGCCTTGGCCCCGAACAACAGCAGGGAGGGAAGCCCGACGCCGGAGTGCAGGCCGGAAGCGGCCACCAGCATCCAGAGGGCGGCAAGCAGCATGACGATTGTCACCCACGGGACACCGGAGATGGACAATCCTTCGGACGCAACCGGCTGAAGCGCGGCCGATTCGGCCGCGGGTTGTGAAAAAGTGGCTTCTTCCGTCCACGCCGCCATTTGCTCTAGGATGAGCACGACGGGGCCGAGGCGGCAGGCCCCCGCCGGGTCCAAGGAGCATGATGAAGCTGATCATCGAGGACGACGAGGGTCGAAAGACCGTCGTCCCACTGGTACGCGACGAGATCACCATCGGACGGCAGGATGGGAACACCATTCGCCTGACCGAGCGGAACGTCTCGCGCCGCCACGCACGGCTTCTCAAGGAGAACGGGAACGTCCTGATCGAGGATCTGGGCTCGTACAACGGCGTCCGCGTCAACGGCGAGAAGATCACCGGACGGACGCGGATCAAGGAAGGGGACCTGGTCGAGATCGGCGACTACGATCTGGGCATCCAGGGGAAGCTCGACGCGCCCGTGATGACGCCCGCGGCCGGCACCACGCGTCCGCCGACGATTCCTCCCGGCGGACTCAAGCCGCCCCGTCCCCCCACCCTGCCGCCGCAGGCCATGCCGGGCGCACTTGGAGCGGCACAGGCCGCGTTCGCGTCGGAGAAGACGGCTCCGGCCGTACAGGCGCCGATCCCGCCGCCCGCGGTGACGCCCAATCCGACGGCCGGAGGCGCGACCGCCATCATCCGCGTGTCGGACCTTTCCAAGGCAGGTCCCCAGGTAGAAGCGCGCGACCTCGAGCGATCCGAGATGCCGCGGCTGGTGGGACTCGCGGGGCCGTTCCGCGGCAAAGAGTTCTACCTCATGCGCACGGAGGTGAAGTTCGGACGCACGGACGAGAACGACATCGTCGCCGACCACCAGTCCGTCTCGCGAGCACACGCCCGTTTCGTGCTCGACGAGGGGCACTGGAAGGTGATCGACAACAAGAGCGCCAATGGCGTGCGCGTCAACGGCGACGAGTACGCGGTGTCGAGCCTGAAGCCGGGCGACGTCCTCGAGCTGGGCCATCTCAAGTTCCGCTTCTGCGCGCCGGGGGAAAAGTTCTCCCCGCCGCCGGAGAAGGGCGAGAACGGCGCGCAGAAAGGCGGCCTCAAGCCCACCACCGCCGAGCTGATCGCAGGAGCGCAGGGGCGCACGCCCTCTTCCGCGGCGCGCAAGGCCGGCAGTCGGGGAAGGCTTGCGGTCATTCTCGCCGCGCTGGTCGCCGTCGGCGCAGCCGCGTTCTTCTTGACGCGCTCCCGCAAGCCGGCAAGCCCCGAAGAAGCTACCGGCGAGGACGCGGTGAAGGCTGGCGACGCGCTCTTCAAGCAGCGCAAGTACGTCGCCGCGATGGAGATGTACGAGAAGGCCGGCAGCAGCCCGACGCCGAACCGGAAGAAGGCGGCGGAAGAGGCGCGCGGTGAGGAGGTCTACAACGCGCTGCGCGCGGCGATCGCCGCGGGCGACGGCGACAAGGCGCGCAACCTCTTCGAGCGCTGCTCCGCGGAGTCGACGTACTGGTGCCAGCAGACGCAGGAGCAGGCCGACCAGGTGAAGGCCGTCTACGCCAACAAGCATCTCGCCAACGCGAATTCGTTGAAGTCAGCGGGGAAGTTGGACGCCTGCGCCGCCGAGGCGAGCAACGTGCTCGCCTTCGACAGCGGCAATGCGCAGGCGCTTGCGCTGCAGAGTCAGTGCCGGCCGCAGGAGGCGGCGAAGACGGAGTCGGCGCGCGAGGAAGGGCCGAGCCCGAAGGAGCGCGAGGTCAAGGCGTCGCGGCTCGCGCAGGCCTCGTCGAACAAGCTGGTGGCGCGCGACTTCGGCGGGGCGGTGAAGGACGCGCAGGCGGCGCTGGCCCAATCGCCAAAGGACAAGAACACGCTGATGCTCTCGTACCGCAGCCTCGGGTACGGATACGCGTACCTCAACGACAAGGGCAACGCGGTCAAGTGGCTGGAGAAGTACCTCCCGTACTGCACCAACGACTGCGACCAGGTGCACGCCTTCATCGGGAAGTGAGCATGAAGCTGATCATCGAAGACGATGAGGGGCACAAGACCGTCGTTCCCGTCGTCCGTGACGAGATCACCATCGGCCGCAACGACGGGAACATCGTCCGGCTCGCCGAGAAGAACGTCTCGCGGCAGCACGGCAGGCTGCTGCGCGAGTCGGGGCACTACTACATCGAGGACCTGGACAGCTTCACCGGCATCCGCGTCAACGGCGAGAAGATCGCCGGAAAGCACGTCGTGCAGGACGGCGATCTGATCCAGATCAGCGAGTACGATCTCATCCTCGAGGAAGGTCCCGACGACCGGGCGCCGCCTCCGCCGGTTCCGCAGATCGACACCGAGGCGCAAGCCCGGAGGATGGCCGAGACCGCCACCATCCGTCTCTCGGATCTGCGCCCGGCGGACGTGGAGGTCCCCGCGCAGGACGTTCCGCCGGGGCAGCGGGCGAAGCTGGTCGGCATCTCCGGCAAGCATCGCGGCGAGGAGCTGGTGCTCGGCCGCAGCCCCATCCGCCTCGGCCGGTCCGATGAAAACGATCTGCAGATCGAGCACCCGTCGATCTCGCGCAAGCACCTGCGCCTCCACCTCGACAACGGCACCTGGAAGGTGATGGACGCGGAGTCGCGCAACGGCGTCCGCGTGAACGGCGAGCCGTATGCGCAGATCGGCCTGCGCCATGGCGACGTTCTCGAGGTGGGCCACCTGCGGTACGCCTTCGTCGAGCCCGGGCGCGCCTTCCAGCTCCCGCCGGAGCTGACGCCTCTGGCATCGGCCCCCCTGGCGTCGCCGCCCACGCGCACCGGCCTCTGGGTAGGCATCGGCATCGCCAGCGTTGCGCTGCTGGCTGCGGCGATCTTCCTCATCCTGCGGAATCGGGCCGATGCGGAGATCGCGCAACGCCTTCGGGTGCAACGCGCCGAGAAGCTCCGCGTGGCGCAGGAGCTCGTGGCCGCGCATCGGTACACCGAGGCGTACCAGAACCTCGACTCCGCGCGCCGGCTGGGCGCGAGCGCGGCGGAGCTCAAGGATGTGGATGCGGTGGAGCGGGAGTCCCGCGCCGAGGATCTCTACCGGGAGATGGAGACCGCCATCGCAGCGCAGGATTGGGATCGGGCGCGCAAGCTGTTCGAGGCGCTCTCCGCGACCCAGACGTTCCATGGTGCAAAGGCGGCGGAGAAGGCCGATGTCGTCAAAAATGCCTACGTCAACGCTCATCTCGGCACCGCTGTCCGCCTCCGCGGCAACGACAACGCCGGCTGCCTCGCGGAAGCCCAACTCGCCCTTTTGGCAAATCCGCAGAACGCCGAGGCCCGCGCGCTCACCGAAGCATGCAAAGCTCCGGCGGCGTCGGCAGCGCCGGCCCGGCCCCCGCGCACCGCTCCTGCTCGCGTCGCTGCCGCACCCCGCGCATTCGACGAGGCGGAAGCGCGGCGGCTGCTCACCGAAGGGAACCAGAAGCTGCTCGCGCAGGATCTCTCCGCGGCGATCGTGCTGTACCAGAAGGCGCTCACGCTAAAGCCGGGCAAGTCCGTTCTCGCCGGGCTATATCGGAGCATGGGCATCGCCTTCACCCGGCAAGGGAACATGGAAGAGGGCGCGCACTATTACCGGCTTTATCTCCCACTTTGCGGCAATGCATCCGAAAGGGCGCAGCTGCAGAAGGTCCTCGATGATTACGATGTCCGAAGGCGCTGATGTGGGCGCGGAACGCACCGCATTCGCGGTAGACGATCGCACCGGTCACCCTGTAGATTCCGTCGCCCGAAGGGGTGGCACGGTGGATATCCGCACTCTGGTGGTCGACGACGATCAGGATTCCTGCGACCTGATCGAGCGCATCCTCAAGCGGGAGGGATACCGCGTCGCGACGCTCACCGACCCACGCAAGGTGGAGGACGAGCTGCGCAAGGCGGACATCCATCTCGCCATCGTCGATCTGAAGATGCCGGATCTCTCCGGGTTGGACGTCGCGCAGATCATCAAGCGGCACGACTCCGACTGCTCCGTGATCCTCATGACCGGGTACGCGACGCTGGACTCGGCGGTGAGCGCGTTGCGGTACGGCGTCGTCGACTACCTCCGCAAGCCGGTCCGCGAGGACGAGCTGCTCGGCTCGGTGAACCGGGCGCTGGCGGCGAAGGGACTCTCGCTGCTGCCGGAAGAGGAGCTGCACCGGAACATCGGCACCTGCATCCGCGACCTGCGCAAGAAGCGCTCGCTGACGTTGAAGCAGCTGGCGAAGCGGACCGGGCTGTCGGTGTCGCTGCTGTCGCAGATCGAGCGGGCGGAGAGCAGCGCCAGCGTGACCTCGCTGTACAAGATCGCGCACGCTCTCAAGATCCGCCTGCCGGAGCTGTTCGCGCGCGTCTGAGGAGCTCGCAACCTGCTCGGGTGTTCGTTGGGTCCGCCGCGCCGGACTTGAAACGAACGCGATGCGCGGTGACGTTGCGCTACTTGAGCACCACCAGCACGTCCCCCTCGCTGACCGGCTGCGTCTCCTTGCACCGGATCTCCGCGACCCGCCCGTCCTCGGGCGCCTCGACCGGCATCTCCATCTTCATGCTCTCGAGGATCACCAGCACGTCGCCGGCCTTCACTTCGTCGCCGACCTTCTTCTCGATCTTCCAGACGGTGCCGGTGATGTGGGCGGGGACGTCGGGCATGTCAGAGCCTCTCCAGGAAATGGGTGTCGAATTCGCCGCGCGCAAAGGCGTCGCTCGCGAGGACCTTCAGGTGGGTGGGAATGTTGGTCTTCACGCCCTCGATGGAAAAGCGCTCCAGCGCTCCACGCATGCGCGCGATGGCCTGGTCGCGCGTGTCCGCAAAGGCGATCATCTTGGCGAGCAGCGAGTCGTAGTACGGCGTCACGGTGTCGCCGGCGCGATAGCCGGCGTCGATCCGGACGCCGTCGTGGAACGTCCCGTCGGCCGGCACGGGAGCATCGAAGCGCTTCACCGGTCCCGGCGAGGGGAAGAACTTCACCGGATCCTCGGCGTTGATCCGGCACTCGATGGCGTGGCCGCGGGGACGCAGATCGTCTTGCCCCAGCGGGAGCTTCTCGCCGGCGGCGATCCGCAGCTGGAGCTGCACGAGATCGAGTCCCGTGGTCGCTTCCGTCACCGGATGCTCGACCTGGAGGCGCGCGTTGAGCTCGATGAAGTACACCTCGTCGCCGACCAGCAGGAACTCGCAGGTGCCCGCGTTCGCGTACCCCACTGCCCGCGCGGCGCAAAGGCCCGCGTCGAGCAGCTTGCGCAACACCCGCGGTCGTGGCTCGGGTAGATCGAACGCCGGAGGCGGCGCCTCCTCGATGACCTTCTGGTGCCGCCGCTGGATGGAACACTCCCGCGCCCCCGCCGCCAGCGTCAATCGGCCGTCGCCGAGGATCTGCACCTCGACGTGGCGTGGCCGCTCGAAGTACCGCTCGAGGTACACGGCGTCCTTCCCGAACGAGGCGCGCGCCCGATCCGAGCATGCCCGCAACGCCTTCATCAGTTCCTGCTCGTCGCGCGCGACCTGCATCCCGATCCCTCCGCCGCCCGCCGCCGCCTTCACCAGCAGCGGATATCCGAGCGACGACGCCGCGGCCTTCGCGCCGACCTCCTCGCCGACATGCCCCTCCGAGCCCGGCACCACCGGAACGCCCGCGGCCCGCATCACCGAGCGCGCCTGCGCCTTGTCCTTGATCGCGCGCATCGCACCGGGCGGCGGGCCCACGAACACGATGCCCGCCTGCGCGCAGGCCTCGGCGAATTCCGCCTGCTCAGAAAGGAAGCCATAGCCGGGATGGATCGCGCGTGCTCCCGTCTGCCGGGCAGCGGCGAGAATCTTCGCTCCGTCGAGATAGCTCTCCCGCGCCGGCGGCGGTCCCAGGCGCACCGCCTCGTCGCACGCCTCGACGTGGAGCGCCTTCGCGTCCGCGTCGGAAAAGACGGCGACAGTCTTGACACCAAGCGCCCGGGCCGCTCGCGCCACGCGGCAGGCGATCTCGCCGCGATTGGCGATGAGGATCTTTTCGAACAAGCAGTCAAGCCCTCCGTGAAGGGCGCGCAGTCTACTCCAGAAAAAGCGGGTCGCGGTGCGTTGACCGGCTCCACGCGCGCGGCATAGTCTGCGTCACGAGGTCGGGGGCGATGCGCATGGCGAGAGCGAAGTACCAGCGCAGACGGACGCGGCGCGGAGCGGCCATGGTGGTCGATCTCTCCTCGGTGCGCGCCCAGCGCCGCCGCGAGCAGGCGGAAGAGCGCGTGCGCGACGCGATGGACGAGAACCGCGCCGCGCTCTCCCGCCTCTTCGCGAGCGGGCTCATCTTCACGCAGAAGGGAGCCCGCGCCGGACGGGATCTGTTGCTCGCGCACCAGGCGCTGCTGCGTACTGCCGACCTGTTCGCCCGCCTCGTCGAACCTTCCGCTCGCGACGACGCCGCGTTGAAGCACCGCGCGGAGGAAGTCTTCGCCCACCTCGACTCGCAGCTCGCCCGCACCGCGCAGCTCACGGCGCGCACCGGCGAATTCCTCTCGGGCCGCGGCCGGGACTGAGCAGCGCGTTCGACGCACCTCCGGTGCGGCAGCGGCTAGCGCCGTCGCATGAGGCGCAGCCGTCTTCGCCGCTTGCGGTTCTTACTCCCCATTGCGCAGGAACGTCGGGACATCCAGCTCGTCCTCCGACGCTCCGGTGAGCTGCCGCAGCTCTTCCCACGAGAGGTGCCGCACCGGCTTCTGCGGAGGCGCCGGCGTCACCCGCGGCGGAGCCGGAGGAGGCGTCGCCGCGCGGTGGATCTCCGGCGTCCGCTGCGGCGCCGCGTGACGCGGTCCGGCCGGTTCCGTCGTCTGAGGCATCGCCAGCGTTCCCTGCGTCGGTCCGCGCACCTGCCGGGTCGCATCCAGCCGCTCGATCCGCCGCGCGTCGCGCGTCGTGAAGCCGGTGGCGATCACCGTGATCTTGAGCCGGTCGCCCATCGCGTCGTCGATCACGCTTCCGAAGATGATGTTCGCGTCCTCGTGGGCGGCCTCCTGGATCAGCGAGCAGGCCTGGTTCACCTCGACGAGGGTCATGTTCCCGCCGCCGGTGATGTTGATCAGGATGCCGGTGGCGCCGTCGATCTGCACGTCCTCGAGGAGCGGGCTTTCCACCGCCGCCCGCGCGGCGACCATCGCCCGCGTCTCTCCCGTCGCGGTGCCGGTGCCCATCAGGGCCACGCCCATGTTGCTCATGATCGTGCGCACGTCGGCGAAGTCGACGTTGATCAGTCCGGGAATGGTGATCAGATCGGAGATGCCCTGCACCGCGTTGAGCAGGACTTCGTCAGCCTTCTTGAACGTGTCGAGCAGCGTCGTCTTCTCGTCCGCGACGGCGAGCAGGCGCTGGTTTGGGATCGTGATCAGCGTGTCGACGGTGTTCTTCAGCTCGGCGATTCCGTGATCGGCCTGCTTCAGCCGCCGCTTGCCCTCGAACATGAAGGGCTTGGTGACCACGCCCACGGTCAACGCTCCCACGCCGCGGGCGATGTCGGCGATGATCGGCGCGCCGCCCGTCCCGGTCCCGCCGCCCATGCCGGCGGTGACGAACACCATGTCCGCCCCCTCCAGCGCCGCCGCGATCTTCTCGCGGTCCTCGAGCGCCGCCTGCCGCCCGATCTCCGGGTTCGCGCCGGCGCCCAGTCCCTTCGTCACCATCGCGCCGAGCTGGATCTTGGTGGCCGCGCGGTTGTGCTGGAGCGCCTGGCAGTCGGTGTTCGCGGCGATGAAGTCCACGCCGGTGAGGCCGGCGAGGATCATCGTGTTCAGAGCGTTGCCGCCCCCTCCGCCGACGCCGACCACCTTGATCTTCGCGCCGAGCTCACCCGTCATCTCGTTCATGACCCCTCCGGCCATTAGAACAGCTCCTTGACCCAGCTCAAGAATCGCTCCCGGATCGACGCGCCATCGCCGGCGCCCAGATAGGCGCGGTTCTGCGTGCCTTGCCTCGCGCCGTAGAGGAGCAGGCCCACCGCGGTGGCATGCTGCGGGCTCTTCACAACGTCGGTGAGGCCGCCGATCCCGCGCGGCAAGCCGCGGCGCACGGGCAGCCCGAGCACCTCCTCGGCCAGCTCCGGCATCCCGTGCAGATTCGTGGTTCCCCCCGTGAGGACCGCCCCGCTCGCGAGCAGATCCTCCTGGCCCGCTTTCTGGATCTCGCGGTGGATGAGCTGGAACAGCTCCTCCACGCGCGGCTCGATGATCTCGCAGAGGATGCGCCGGTTGAGCACCCGCGGGGCGCGGCCGCCCACGCTCGGCACCTCGATGGTGTCGTCCTTGTCCAGGCTCGCGCTCTGCGCGCTGCCGAACTTCACCTTGATCTTTTCCGCCTCGACCATCGGCGTGCGCAGACCGACGGCGATGTCGTTGGTCAGATGGTTGCCGCCGAGCGGGATCACGCTCGTGTGCTGGATGGCCCCGCCGGAGAAGATCGCCAGATCCGTCGTGCCGCCGCCGATGTCCACCAGCGCGACGCCCAGCTCCTTCTCCTCTTCCGCCAGCACCGCCTCCGCGGAAGCGAGCGGTTCGAGCACGATGTCTGCCACTTGCAGCCCGGTCCGACCGCAGCACTTGACGATGTTCTGGGCGCTGCTGACCGCCGCGGTGACGATGTGCACCTTCGCTTCCAGCCGCACTCCGCTCATTCCCAGCGGCTCGCGGATGCCGTCCTGCTCGTCGATGATGTACTCCTGCGGGAGGACGTGGAGGATCTCGCGGTCCTGCGGAATGTTGATGGCGCGGGCGGCATCGAGGACGCGCTCGAGATCGCCCTGCTTCACTTCCTTGTCCTTCACCGCCACCACGCCCTGCGAGTTGAAGCCGCGGATGTGACCGCCGGCGATGCCCGCATAGACGGCGCTGATCTCGGCCCCGGCCATCAGCTCCGCTTCCTCCACCGCCTTGTGGATGGAGGAGACCGTCGCCTCGATGTTGATCACCACGCCTTTGCGCAGCCCGCGGGAGGGGTGCGTGCCGATGCCGATCACGTCGATCCCGCCGGGATTGACCTCGCCGACGATGCAGCAGATCTTGGTGGTCCCGATGTCGAGCCCGACGACGATTTCGCCCTTCTTCTGCGCCATGGTCGGCTACCTCTTGTCGGCCAGGGTGGCGGCCGCCTGATCGGGACGCGCCGGGTTGTCGAGATCGATCCGCTCGGCCCGCTCCCCGCGGCGGGCCAGCGCCGCGCGCATCTGCGCGAGCCGCTGCAGCTTCAACGAGACGTCGCCCGCGCCGAGGCGGACCTCCTGCACGGCGCCGCCGTCGTGCGCGAAGACGGTGAAACCACCGCCGTCGTCCAGGCGGATCTCCGAGACTGTCCCGAGCGAGAGTCCCGAGGCCTGCCAGGTATCGAGCAGGTGGAGTGCGGCGAAGAGGCGGAGCTGCAGGTCGGGCTTTCGGTCGACCCACGCCTGCCGCGAGATGCCGGTGAGGATGGGAAGGTCGAGCCCGTCGTCCGCCACGGCCCGCTTGAAGAGGCGACCTTCGTCGTCGAGGACGTACAGCCCTCCGAGCTCGACCAGCGCCGCGGGCCGGTGCTCGGCGATGCTCGCCACCACCTCGCCTGGAAGCCTCCGCTCGAGCCGCGCGGAGGCGACCCAGGGGTCCGCCTGGATCGCGCGCGCCGCGCGTGAAAGGTCGGCAAGGAGCAGGTTCTCGCCAATCCGCAGGCCACTGCGGTGGAACAGGTCCGGCTCGCGCGCGTGCACGAGCCCGCTGAAGTGGACGGTGCGCAGCGCGAACGCGTCCGATGCCGTGGCCCATTGCCAGACCTGCCATCCGACGAAGCTCAGTGCGCCGCTGACGGCCGCCGCGGCGACGGTACGCAACAGCGCGCCGAACATCGATCGCCAGGCGGCGCGATCGAGCTCGGCTGCGGCCCGCCGCACCTGGGCCATCTGCAAGGCCTTGAAGGTCATGGTCGCGCCCCCTGCCGGGACTTCGCGGAATCGGGACCCGCCGGCTGGAGATGGTGAGGTTCCAGCTCCGCCGGGAGCGGCGGGTCGAAGTCGCCGACGAGCCGCACCTCGGGCTTCAGCTCCACGCCGGCCTTCGCCAGCACGGTAGCGCGCGCCAGCGCGATCAACTCTACGACGTTGGCCGCCGTCGCGCGTCCGAGATTGACGATGAAGTTCGCGTGCCGGTCGCTGATCTGCGCCCCGCCGCGCGTAGTCCCCTTCAGCCCGGCCTGCTCGATCAGGCGGCCCGCGAAATCCCCCTTGGGGTTGACGAACACGGAGCCCGAATTGGGCAGGCCGAGGGGCTGGGTGGCGCGGCGCCGATCGACATCGGCTTTCGCCACCTGCTGCTGTTCGGCCAGCTCCGCATCCGAGCCGCGCCGCACCTTGCACCGCGCACGCGTCACGATGCAGCCGCGCGGCAGCTCGCAATGTCGGTAGCCCAGATGCAGATCCGCCGCGTCGATCCAGCGCAGCCCTTCCGCCGCCGCCACCTCGACGGCGAGGAGATGGTCGGCCATGCATCCCAAAGGCGTCCCGGCGTTCATCGCCACGAGCCCGCCGACCGTACCGGGAATCCCTGCAGCCCAGGCGACGCCGATACCGTGGTGCTCCCGGGCAAGCGACAGGAAGCGCGCGATCGCCGCTCCTGCCCCGAGCGTGAACACGACCGAGTCGCCTCGGCTGTCCACCTCTTCCGGCGCCAGATCCTGCCCCAGCCGGATCACGGTGCCGTTGACGCCCCGATCGCCGACGATCGTGTTCGCTCCACCTCCGAGCGAAAGCCAGGGCATCCCGGCGTTGGAGAGCACGGCGAGCACCTCGACCAGCGCCTTGGGGTCGTTGGGGCGCACCCAGAATTTCGCCGAGCCGCCGACGCGCACGCTGGTGCGCGGCGCCAGCGGCGCCATCTCGATCACCTCGCCGCGCGAAGCGCGGCGCAGATCGGCGAGAAGCGCCCTCATTTGAGCAGCTCCAGCAGCTCTTCGCCGACGTGGGTGATGTCGCCGGCCCCGAGGGTGATCACGAGGTCGCCTTGGCGGACTCTCTCGCGCAGCGTACGCGCGAGCTCGGCGCGCTCCGCGAAGGAGACGTCGCGGTGGCCGCAGGCCTTCACCGCCTCGTGCAGCCGCGCTCCGGTGATTCCGGCGATCGGGTCCTCGCCCGCGGCGTAGACCTCCGTCAGCAAGAGAGAATCGGCGTCGTTGAAGGCGGTGGCGAACTCGCCGAGCAGGTCGCGCGTCCGGGTGTAACGGTGCGGCTGGAAGGCGCAGACGATGCGCCGCTGGGGGAAGCTTGCTCGCGCGCCGGCGAGCGTCGCCCGGATCTCCGCGGGGTGATGCCCGTAATCGTCCACCACGGTGATCCCGTTCACCTCGCCGCGCACGGTGAAACGCCGCTGGACGCCGGCGAACTCTCCCAGCGCCTCCGCCGTCACCTTGAAGGGGATGCCCAGCTCGTGCGCCACCGCGCAGCAGGCCAGTGCGTTGAGGACGTTGTGCGCTCCCACCATCCGCAGCGTCACTTCGCCGAGCTGCTTGCCGCGGTAGGAGACGAGGAACCGGGACTGGAACGGACCGTGCCGGATGTCGTCGGCCCGCCACTCCGCTTGCGGAGAGACGCCGTAGGTGGTGTGCCGCTTGCCGATGCGTGGGATCAGGTGCTGCACCACCGGGTGATCGGAGCAGAGAACCGCCAGCCCGTAGAAGGGAACCCGGTCGGCGAAGTCGACGAACGCCTGCTGCAAGGCCTCGACGGTGCCGTAGTAGTCGAGGTGCTCCGGATCGACGTTGGTGATCACGGCGATCGCCGGGGAGAGACGGAGGAAGGATCCGTCGCTCTCGTCGGCCTCCACCACCATCAGCTGACCCTTGCCGAGCTTCGCGTTCGAGCCGAGCGCGTTCAGCTTGCCGCCGACCACGGCAGTGGGATCGAGCTTCGCGTGCGCCAGCACGGTCGCGATCAGCGAGGTGGTGGTGGTCTTGCCGTGGGAGCCGGCGATGGCGACGCCTTCCTTGAGCCGCATCAGCTCCGCCAGCATCTCGGCGCGGGGAATCACCGGAATTCCCCGGTCCCGGGCCGCGATCACCTCGGGATTGCCCTTCCGCACCGCGCTGGAAGTCACCACCACGTCGACGTCGGCGGCCACGTTCTCCGCCGAGTGACCCGTGGCGATGCTCCCGCCCAGCGAGGCGAGGCGCTTGGTGATGTCGCTTTCCTTGAGATCCGATCCGCTCACCCGGTACCCGAGGTTCAGCAGGAGCTCGGCGATCCCACTCATGCCGATCCCCCCGATCCCGACGAAGTGGACCTTGACCTTCTTGTTGCGGAACACGGCTGGGTCCCTCTCCTCACTACGGCGAATGTACTCGATTCGATCTACGATAATCAATAGCTGAGCTTGGGTGGATTCTACTTGCGCGCCGGCGGCAAGTGCCTCCCTTCCCGGACCAACCGGTCCCTGCAAAGCGAGACGCAGACGTCGGCGATCTCCCGCGCCGCCTCCGGGCGACCCAGCACTCCGCTGGCCCGCGACATCCGGCCGAGCCGGCCGCGGTCGACTTCCAGCGACCGCAGCTCGTCCGCAAGCTTCTCTGCCGTCAGTTCCTTTTCGGCCATCAGCAGCGCCGCTCCGGCGTCGACGAGGCTGCGGGCGTTGACGGTCTGGTGGTCGTCGGCGGCGAAGGGAAACGGCACCAGGATCGCCGGCTTCTTGCACACCGTCAGCTCGGCGATGGTGGTGGCCCCGGCCCGGCAGACGAGGAGATCGGCGCCGGCGTACGCGCGCGCCATGTCGTCGATGAAAGCAACGGCCTCGGCTACGAGGCCACTGGAGCGCAGCTTCTCGTATCGGGCGGCGATCTCCGGCTGGTCCTTGATCCCGGTCTGGTGGAGGATCTGGATCTTGCGGCCGACCTGCGGAGCGAGGATCTCCAGCGCTTCCGCGACCCTCAGATTGAGCGCGTGCGCGCCCTGCGACCCGCCGGTGACCAGGATGCTCAGCCGGTCGGTGGCCGCCTTCGTGTGCAGGTAGTTGTCGAGGAACGCGCGCCGGATGGGGTTTCCCAACAAGTGCGTCTTGCGCGGGGGGAACGCCGCCTCCGCTTGCGGGAAGGCGATGAACACGGCGTCCACGAACCAGCCCAGCGTCCGATTCGTGAACCCCGGGAGCGCGTTCTGCTCCTGGATGGCGGTCGGCTTGCGCAAGAACCAGGCGGCGAGCAGCACCGGGCCGCTGGAGAACCCGCCCACGCCGATCACCACGTCGGGATCGAACTTCCGCAGAATCCTGACCGACTGCCAGAGCGCCCGCGGCAACCGGACCATTCCTTTGACGAACCCGGCGATGCCCATCCGCTTGAGCGGGCCCACGTCGATGATCTCCAGCGGATAGCCCGCCTTGGGCACTTCGCGAGCCTCGATGCCCCGGGCGGACCCGACGAACAGGACGTCGTTGCGAGGATGGCGCGTCTTCACTTCTTCGCCCAGCGCAAGGCCGGGAAAGAGATGGCCGCCCGTTCCGCCGCCGGCGACCAGGAGCCTCATCGGAGCGCTCCCGCGCCGCGGCGGAGGAACCCGCCGGGCCCACCGCTGACGGAGAGGAGGATCCCGGCCGCAGTGCAGGAGGCGATGACCGAGGACATGCCGTAGGAGAGGAACGGCAGCGCCATTCCCTTGGTGGGGAGGAGCGCCAGAGCCATGCCGGCGTTGACCAGGGCCTCGACGCCGAGCAGCAGCGTCAGTCCGAACGCCAGCCAGCAGCCGAAGGCATCCGACGAGGCGTACGCGGCGCGGATCCCTCGCCAGAAGACGAAGGCGAAGAGCAGCACCACCGTCGCGACGCCGGCGAAGCCGAGCTCCTCGCCCACGATGCTGAGGATGAAATCGGTGTGCGCGGCGGGAAGGAAGAACAGCTTCTGATGGCTCTCCCCCAGACCGACGCCGAACGAGCCGCCGGCTCCGAAGCCGAGCAGCGACTCCACCGTCTGATAGCCGTGTCCGCGGGGGTCCTTCCAGGGGTCGAGGAAGGTCAGGATGCGCTGGATGCGATACGGCGACTTCCAGACGAGAAGACCGGCGACGGGCGCGGCGGCGCCGATAACGGCGAACAGGTGAGTGACCCTCGTGCCGGCGACGAACAGCAGCGCGAAGGTGACCACGAAGAGGACGACGGTGGTCCCGAAGTCGGGCTCCAGCATCAAGAGGCCGCCGAAGACGGCGAGCATCACCAGGTGGGGCAAGAAGCCCACGGAGAAGAGCCGCATCCGCTCCTGCTTCTTCGCCAGCGAGCGCGCGAGCCAGAGCACGAGCGAGATCTTCGCCAGCTCGCTGGGCTGGAAGGTCATCGACCCGAGCCGCAACCAGCGCGTCGCGCCCCCGGCGGAATGACCGAGCCCCGGCAGGTGGACGCAGACGAGCAGCGCCAGCGACACGAGCACCAGCGGAACCGCGAGCGCCTCCAGCCGTCGGTACCCGACCTTCATCGTCAGGAGCAACGCGGCAAGCCCGATCAGCGCACCCGCCGCCTGGCGCTTGAGGAACCAGAGGGCGTCGCCGAGCCTGGCCCCGGCATACACCGCGCTCGCGCTGTAGA
>Ga0209474_10000859_pt1 | contig 31263 bp, 26 predicted proteins | sample GraSoiAngelo_145_FD_185902 | JGI IMG/M metagenome (GOLD analysis project Ga0209474, IMG submission 185902) | Grasslands soil microbial communities from the Angelo Coastal Reserve, California, USA - 14_1009_05_20cm (SPAdes) (version 2) | ecosystem: Environmental > Terrestrial > Soil > Grasslands...
GCTCACGGCCAGGGTTGCAAGGTGGTTGTCAGCATCGAACGTGATCCGCGTGGTGATCGGCCGGCCATCGACGCCCCTGACCTGGATGGTGTCGGTCGTCACCGTCTCGGGCCGTAGGTCAGCGTCAAACCGGACGCGAACCTGACTCCCCGGACCCGTAGGGACGATCTCGACCGAAACGACCGTCGGGCCGTGGCCGAGCGCCACCGCGGGCGTCGAGGTGACGGCGTCGACCAGGTAGCGCTGATCCTTGAGGATCAGGGTGAGCTGCTCTTCGAAGAAGCTCCGCTGCACTCCGGAGCGTGAGACGAAGATCCGGACGCCGACGAGGAACTTGTTGGGATTGGAGCCGGTCAGCTGGACGGTGACCGGATAGTACCGGTCGTACTTGCTGCCGGCGGGGCTGAGCAACGAGGACGCGCCGCCCTGGTACGCACTCAACCCGGCGGCATCGAGGCTGTCGCGCGCCGCTGTGCTGTTGCCCTGCAGGCGAGCCTGCATGAACCGGTCGACTTCCGCCATCGCCTGCTTCTGCGCGGCGTCGGATTCCGAGGGCGCGGTGCTCGCGGTCCAGAAGGCCCGACCACCAGCCTCATCCTGCCGGGTGAACAAGACCAGATCGCCGCGGGATGCCCACTGGGGGCTCGAATATTCCTGCTGAAAGCCAAAGTCTCGCAGCCCCCTGCCATCCGCATTGATCAGCATCAGCCGCGAGGCGGAACTGCTCGCCCCCACCGGTTTGCCGGCGAGCATCAGCGAGGCGCCGTCCGGAGCCCAGTTCAAATCCGACCAGGTCTGGCCGCTCGGGCTGGTCGCGATCCGCTGCGCGGTCTTTCCGCCGGTCGCGACATAGAGATAGCTACCGGACGGTTGCGGCACGACAAAGGCCAGATCGTCCTTCGGCGACCAGGCAAAACCGGTCGCGCCCGCCGGCAACGAGCTCAGCGATCCTGACGCCAGGTCCATCACGGTAGACCCGTCGACCGACTCGACCGCCAGCAGTGAGCTCACGCTTGACCCGGCCAGGCTGCCGCGCTGCATCCGAATGGCGCGCCCGTTAACGTGCCCGCCGTGCACGTCAACGATGACGAGATGGCCCTGGTTGATGTAGGCGATTCGATCGCTCCCGATCCAGACCGGCGCGCGATCGGGGACGCTCTCGAGGGTCGCGATTGTTCCCTGCGAGTTCCCTTGCAGGTCCCAGATCCCCAGGTTGGCCTTGTTGCTCGAGGTCACCTGCCAGGCGGCAAACACGCCGCCGGACGGCGCCGCCGCCGGGAAGCTACCGCCCGGAACGACGAGACGGATGGGCGCGCTCGGGGTGCTCATCAGCCAGATGTCGGTGGTCGCCGGCGCCGCGGCGCCCGACGCAGTGGCCGTTGCGGAGGGGCTTGGCGAGGACCCAGGGCCGGGCTGACCAGCCGGCCGGGTGACGAGCAGCTGGCCGTTTGGCGTCCAGGCGCCGTTGAACACGGTGCCGGCGTCAGCCAGCCGGCTCTCCAGGCCAAAACTGAGGTTGGCGCTCAGGTAGGAGGGCGGGGTGACCGGCGCGACGGGCGCCTTGACGGTCGTGAAGTGGACCACCACCGGCGAGGGTGCCGGCTCCGGCCGGGGCGTGCTGGTCGGATTAGCCGGGTTGGGGGTGGGCGGGACCGCCCGCGGCTTCAGGCTCACGGTGTAGGTCGTGTTCGGGGCCAGCGGGTGATCGGGGATGATCACCAGGTTCTGGCCCACCCACTGCTTCGTCACCGAGGTGGCCGGTTCGATGACCACTGTCTCGGCGATGGCGTTCTTGTCGATCGGACCGCTGAATGGGATCACGATCGGCTCGGCGGTTGCCACGTTTGTCTTGTTCTGGATGCCCCTCAGGTCGGCCGCGACCGTGCTCGATGTCGATTGGTTCTGGAGATAGATCTGGATCCCGAGCACGACGAGGAAGCCGGCCGCCACCGCGGCCATGGCCGGCGCCAGCGCCTTCGGGCTGAGGTTGAAGGGGAACCCGCGCCGTGCCGCCCGCGGCTCGAGCGTTCGACGTGCTTCCGTCATCAGCTTGGTGCGCAGGTAGGTGCGGAAGTTCGGATCCAGCGGCGGTGCCGCCGGCCGGGACAGCTTCAGCAGGTCCACGACCTCGCGGTGCGCCGGATCCTGGAAGAGCTGCTCGAGCTCGGGATCGTTCGTCATGTCAGTCCAGCCTCGAATTCGGGCGGCAACTCGCGGCGAAGCCGTTCGACGGCGCGATGGAGGAGGAGCTTGACCGCCCCGGCGCTCTTGCCCATGATCTGGGCGATCTCCTCGATCTTCTTGTCCTCGCCGAACTTGAGCACCATCGCCGCCCGCTGGTGGCGGGGCAGCTGATCGATCGCCGACCAGACGCGGCGGCTGCGATCGCGTCGCACGACCTCGTCATCCACGTTCGGCGCGCCGCTGGGCAGGCTGGCGCCTTCCTCGAGCTCCACCTCGCCGTGCTGGCCGCGGTAATGGTCGGCGATCGCGTTCAGCGTGATCTGGTAGAGCCAGGAGGAGAAGGGATGGCCGGAGTAGGTGTACCGCTTGATATTTCGCAGCGCCTTAAAAAACACCTCCGACGTCACATCCTCTGCCAGGGACTGGTCTCGAACTCTGGAATACGCAAAGCGATAAATCTGCGGGAAGTAGCGATCGTAAAGAGCCCCGAAGGCATCGGGGTCTTCCTTCGCACGCTCGACGAGTTCCCGCTCTTCAAAGTCCGGCATCAGGGCACCCCACAGGGCGCCCGCTGGAGATTGAACGGGAGGCCGCCCCTCTTGGTTACGTGTTGCGCCAATTTACCAGCAACTCCCCGTTAGATCAAAAGTCGCCAGCGGTGCAGTAGGTTACGGAGACCCGTTCATGGCGCACTACGGCCGTTATAATCAGGCCGTCACCGACGGCCCGCCACCCCAAAGGAGACCAGCCGCCGATTGATCCCCCGATACGCTCACCCGGAGATGAGCGAGATCTTCTCTCCAGAGCAGCGGTACGAGCTGTGGCTGCGGATCGAGCTCACCGTGTGTGAGGGTTGGGCGGACCTTGGTGAGATCCCGCGGTCGGTGCTGGAGCGCCTTCGCCAGGCTCGGGTCGATCCCGACCACATCGCCCGCCTCGAGGAGCGGGTTGGGCATGACGTGGTCGCGTTCCTGGATTCCCTCGCGGACACGATTGGCGGCGAGGACGCCCGTTACCTTCATCGCGGCCTGACCTCCTCGGACGTTCTCGACACCGCGCTGGCGCTGCAGCTGGTGCAGGCTGCGGACATCCTTCTAAAGGATGTCGACCGGCTGTCGTCGGTAATCCGTCGCCGGGCGGTCGAGGAACGAAACACCCTGATGGCGGGCCGCACCCACGGCATCCATGCCGAGCCGGTGAGCTTCGGCTTCGTCCTTGCCGGCTGGCTGGATGAGCTCGACCGCGACCGGCAGCGGCTCGTCACCGCCCGCGAGGACATCCGGGTCGGCAAGCTCTCCGGTGCGGTCGGCACGCACGCGACCATCGAGCCGGGCGTCGAGGAGTCGGCGTTGAAGAAGCTGGGTCTGCGCGTGGCGCCGGTCACCACCCAGGTGATTGCCCGCGACCGCCACGCCGCCTACCTGACGACGCTGGCGGTGCTGGCCGGCGGCCTGGAAAAATTCGCCACCGACATCCGGCACCTGCAGCGAAGTGAGGTGGCGGAAGTGCGCGAGCCCTTCGGCGCCGAGCAGAAGGGGTCCTCGGCGATGCCGCACAAGCGAAACCCTGTGCTGAGTGAGCGCATCTGCGGTCTGGCGCGCGTCGTGCGGGGCTATGCGCAGACGGCGCTGGAAAATCAGGCGCTCTGGCACGAGCGCGACATCAGCCATTCCTCGGCGGAGCGGATTATCTTCCCCGACGCCTGCACACTGCTCGATTACATGCTGCAGCTGATGGCCGAGATTCTCGAGGGGCTGACCATCGACCGCGAGCGCATGCGTGCCAATCTCTACCGAAGCGGCGGCGTCGTCTTCTCTCAACGCGTCCTACTGGCGCTGGTGCAGAAGGGAATGTCGCGGCAGGATGCCTACCGGGTGGTGCAGCGGGCAGCGCTCAGCGCGCTCGATGGAGGACAGGACTTCAAGGCCATCGTCGGGCAAAGCCCCGAGGTGCGCGAGCGGTTGACCGACGCCGAGCTGGCGGAGCTCTTCGATCCCGCGTTCTATCTGCGTCATCTCGACGTGACGTTCGATCGGCTCGGCATCGAACCAGTTGTCGCATCTCCCTCCCCGGCCCGCGGGGGAGGGCAGGGTGGGGGCTCGTGACGCCCATCCTGACGACCTCGCTGCCGCTCCCACTGCACTCACGAGGCAAGGTGCGCGATACCTACCGTCTGAGCGACCGCGAGCTTCTGATGGTGTCGACCGATCGGATCTCCGCCTTCGATGTCGTGTTGCCAACCCCGATTCCCGAAAAAGGACGGGTGCTCAACTGGCTCACGCACGGCTGGCTGTCGGAGACGACCCACTTGATCCGAAACCACATGGCGGGGGACCAGTCGATCCCTCAGGAACTCCTCGATGCTGAGCCTGACCTGCGGGAACGGGCGATGCGGGTGGTGATGGCAGAGCCGATCATGTTCGAGTGCGTGGTTCGCGGGTACATCTCAGGATCGGGCTGGAAAGACTACCAGCGCACCGGATCGATCGCTGGTGACCGGCTGCCGGCCGGCCTGAAGGAAAGCGACCGCCTTCCCGAACCGATCTTCACCCCGGCCACCAAAGCGCTAACTGGGCATGACGAAAACATCTCGCGTGCTGAACTGGCCAGGCGGACCGGCGAGGAGCTCGCGGAGACCCTCGAGCAGGCAAGCCTCGCCCTCTATCAGTTCGGCGTTGCGCGCGCCCTCGAGCGTGGGCTGATCCTCGCGGACACGAAATTCGAATTCGGCTTTCACGACGGTGAGGTCATCCTGATCGATGAGGTGATGACCCCGGATTCTTCGCGGTTTTGGGATCTCGAGCGTTATGAACCGGGCGGGCCGCAGGCGTCGTTCGACAAGCAGTACCTGCGCGACTATCTCGAGGACTTGGGCTGGAACAAGCAGCCACCCGCTCCGCCACTGCCCCCTGAGGTAGTCCACGGGACCAGCGGACGCTACCTGGAGGCGATGCGACGGCTCGCTTTCCGCTACGCGGCGGCGCGGTCATGAGATACCGGGCAGAGGTCTTTGTCACGCTCAAGCCCGTCGTCAATGACCCGGCCGGCCTCACGATCAGGGGCGGGCTGCACACGCTCGGCTTCGACTCAGTGACCGAGGTTCGCGCCGGCAAGTATCTCGTGTTGACGCTCGACGAAACCGACGCCACCGAGGCCCGGGCGCGCGTCGACGCCATGGCGAAGCAGCTCCTGGCCAATGCCGTCATCGAGGATTACCGGATCGAGCTCGAGCCGGTTGGCGAGCCGGTCGCCACTGGGGACGCGTCCGCTTGAGGACCGGGGTCGTGGTCTTCCCCGGCACCTGGAGTGACCGGGATTGCGCCCATGCGGTTCTCGACGTGCTCCAGGAACCGGTGCGCTACATCGATCATCGGGAGCAAAGTGTCGACGGCCTCGAGCTCATTATCCTTCCGGGCGGCTTCTCCTACGGGGACTACCTGCGCTGCGGCGCCATCGCTCGCTTCGCACCGGTCATGGAGGCGGTCGCCGACTTCGCGAATCGCGGCGGCCTGGTGCTGGGCATCTGCAACGGCTTTCAGATCCTGCAAGAGGCCCGCCTGCTGCCCGGCGCGCTCCTGAGGAACGCGTCCTGCGAGTTTCGCTGTGAATGGGTACACCTGCGCGTCGAGCAGAGCAACTCCGCCTTCACCCTCGACAGCCGTCCCGGGCAGGTGTTGCGGATCCCGATCTCACACGGCGAGGGCAACTTCTTCGCCGAACCGGAAACCCTGGATGCGCTCGAACGCAATGGGCAGGTCGTGTTTCGCTATTGCGCACCGGACGGCCGGGTGACGGCCGACTGGAATCCCAATGGTTCCGCACGGAACATCGCCGGCATCTCCAATGCGCACGGCAACGTGGTCGGCATGATGCCGCATCCGGAACGCGCCTGCGAAGCCTTGCTTGGCGGCGACGATGGATTGATCCTGTTTCGCTCCGCCATCCATGCCCTGGCGCGGGTGGCGGTCTAATGCCGGCCGTTATTGACCGGTCCGCGTTGGCAGCGGTGGCTCTCGATGAGGAGGAATACGGTGCGATCGTCGGAGCCATCGGACGAGATCCCAATGACCTGGAAATCGGCATGTTCGGCGCGCTCTGGAGCGAGCACTGCGCCTACAAGACCTCCAAGGCCTTACTGCGCCAGTTGCCGACCGAGGGGCCGCACGTTCTTCAGGGACCCGGCGAGAACGCCGGCGCCGTCGACATCGGCGATGGCCTGGCGGTCGTCTTCAAGATCGAGTCACACAATCATCCCTCGGCCATCGAGCCCTACCAGGGGGCGGCTACCGGGGTTGGCGGCATACTTCGCGACGTCTTTGCCATGGGAGCACGGCCGATCGCCATCCTCGACGCGCTCCGTTTCGGTCCGCTCGATTCCGGACGCGGCCGTCACCTGTTCGAGGGAGTCGTCGCCGGGATCGGGGGTTACGGCAACTGCTTCGGCTGTCCAACGGTCGGCGGCGAGGTGTACTTCGATGAGGGGTACGCCGACAACCCGATCGTCAACGCCATGTGTGTCGGCCTGGTACGCCACGAGCGGTTGCGCCGCGCCAGCGCCGACCGAGCCGGTGACGTCGTGCTCCTCGTCGGCGCCGACACCGGGCGTGATGGGATTCACGGCGCGACCTTTGCCTCGGTGGAGATGGACGAGCGGTCGGGGGAGCGCCGTCCCGCCGTCCAGGTCGGCAACCCATTTCTCGAGAAACTGCTCTGCGAAGCGTGCCTGCAGCTCAACGAGCTGGATGGCGTCACCGCCATCCAGGACCTGGGCGCGGCCGGCTTGACGAGTGCCGCCGGCGAGCTGGCCCACCGCGGCCGGTGTGGGATCGATATCGACGTCGACCGGGTAAGCCGCCGCGAGCAGGGCATGTCCGCCTACGACGTCATGCTGTCCGAGTCGCAGGAACGAATGCTGATCCTCGTGCGGCCGGACGCGGAGGCATCGGCCCGCGAGGTCTTCGATCACTTCGAGTTGCACGCGGATCGAATCGGGACGATCACCGGCAGCGGACGGATGCGGGTGCGCGAACACGGCATCGTGGTCGCGGATGTGCCCTTGAAGGCCCTGATTGACGGCGTTCCTCTGCGTGCGCCGGCCGCCGCCTTTGCGGAGAAGCGCCTGGCGCCGGTGATGCCGCTGGTCGAGGAGCCGGAAGCCATCCTGCTGGACTTGATCGCCAGCCCGAACCTGCGAAGCCGCCGCCCCATCTACCGTACCTACGACCACCAGGTGCAGGACAACACGGTGATCGGCCCAGGTTTCGACGCCGCCCTGCTTCGGGTGCCCGCGACCAACAAGGGCCTGGCACTGACCACCGACGGCAATTCGCGCTACGTCGCCCTGGACCCGTGCGAGGGGACCAGGGCCGCGGTAGCGGAGGCGGCCCGCAACATCGTCTGTACCGGTGCCCGCCCCATCGCGGTGACGAACTGCTTGAACTTCGGCAATCCGGAACGGCCGCAGGTCTTCGGCCAGCTGCAGGAGAGTGTCCGGGGCCTCGCCGAGGCCTGCCGCGCCCTGGAGTTGCCTGTCGTGAGCGGCAACGTCAGCCTCTACAACGAGACCAGCGAGCGGAACATCCCACCGACGCCGGTGATCGGGATGGTTGGCTTACTCGATGACCTGTCTCATCGGTGCCCGGCCGGGTTCCAGGACGACGGCGACATCGTCTTCCTCCTGGGCGAGACGCGCGAGGAGCTCGCCGGAAGTGAGTACTTTCGACTCCTGGGTGCGCCACTGGAAGGCCGGCCACCAATAGTGAGCTTCGAGGCGGAGCGTCGTCTGCAAACGGCGATGCTCGATTCCATCGGCAGAGGGGTGCTACGCTGCGCCCACGATGTTTCCGAGGGAGGTCTGCTGATCGCACTGGCGGAGAGCGCCCTCTACGGTGGCCGCGGTCTGCGCTGCCCCGGGATCGCCGGGCCGGTCAGTCGCGAGGCTACCTATTTCGGTGAGTCGCAGGGACGAATCGTCGTCAGTGTCGCACCGCGCCGCGTTCCTGAGCTGCAGAAATTGATGGCCAAGCATCACGTTCCGCTGCAGGCGATCGGCGTGGTGGGTGGCGAGGATCTCCAGGTGGGATCCGACATTCGCATCTCGCTGGACACGCTGCGGCAGGCCTGGGAGACGGCATTTTGATGCGCCCGTTGATGGCCGACGAACGCATGCACGAAGAATGCGGTCTGTTTGGCATCGACGCGCCCGGCGAGGACGTTGCCAATCTCACCTATTTCGGCCTCTATGCCCTGCAGCACCGCGGGCAGGAGAGTGCCGGGATCGCGACCAGCGACGGCCATGTCTTGCGCATGCACAAGGACATGGGCCTGGTGGCGCAGGCCTTCGACGCCGAGGCACTCGAGCGTTTGACGGGGCACCTCGCGCTCGGTCACACGCGCTACTCGACGACCGGGTCGAACCGGCTCGAGAACGCCCAGCCTATCGTCGTCGAGCATCCCCAGCTCGGGAGCATCGCCATCGCCCACAATGGCAACCTCACGAACACGCAACTGTTGCGTGACGACCTCGAGCATCATGGCGTTCGATTCAAGACCTCGAGCGATACCGAGGTCCTCGCCGAGCTCGTGGCGCACACCAGCGGAGACGACATCCTGTCGGTCCTGCGCCGCTCGCTGCCACGGCTGCAGGGCGCCTATTGCCTCTTGTTCTTGACGAAAGACGCGCTGGTCGGCGTTCGTGACCCGCTCGGGATCCGGCCGCTGTGCCTGGGACGCCTACCCGACGGCGGTGCCATCATCACCTCCGAGACTTGCGCGCTCGACACCGTGGGCGCCGAGTTCGTGCGGGAGATCGAGCCCGGCGAGGCGGTCGTGCTCGGGCGCGGCATTCCAGTCGCGCAGCAACTGATGCCTTCGCCGCGTAAGGCGATGTGCATGTTCGAGTTCATCTATTTCGCGCGGCCGGACTCGCACCTGCAGGGGCAGTCGCTATACGAAGCCCGTCGCAACATGGGTCGCGAACTGGCCCGTGAGGCGCCGGCGGATGCCGACATCGTCATCTCGCTCCCCGACTCGGGCACGCCGGCCGCCGTCGGCTTCGCCGAAGCGAGCGGCATCCCCTACAGCGAGGGCCTGATCAAGAGCCGCTACATCACGCGCACCTTCATCCAGCCCAACGAGCGGCTGCGCAACGTCGGCATCAAGTTGAAGTTCAACCCGCTTCGCGAGATCCTCCAGGGAAAACGCGTCGTGCTCGTCGACGATTCGATCGTGCGCGGCACTACCAGCCGCAAGATCGTGGAAGAATTGCGCCGCGCCGGGACGAAGACGGTTCATTTCCGCGTGAGCAGCCCGCCGATCCAGTGGCCTTGTTTCATGGGCATCGATATCGCCAGCCGTTCAGAGTTGATCGCCTCCGGCCGCAGCGTCGAGGAGGTGGAGCACCTGATCGGCGCCGACTCGTTGAAGTACTTGAGCAAGGCCGGGCTGTTCCGGGCGGTGAAGAATGTCAGCGGGTTCTGCATGGCCTGCTTCGACGGCGATTATCCAGTCCCGGTTCCAGTGCAGCTCGAGATGGACAAGCTGGCGCTGGAGACGGTTGCGCGATGACGACGTACCGCGATTCCGGCGTCGACGTCGAGGCCGGCAACCGGACGGTCGAGCTGATCAAGCCGCTGGCGGCATCGACCCAGGGCCCCGAAGTGCTCGCCGGCGTGGGCCCCTTCAGCGGCCTGTTCGCGCTCGACACTCATCGTTACCGGCAGCCCGTCCTGGTGGCGAGCACCGACGGTGTCGGCACCAAGGTCTTGCTGGCGGCCGGCGCGGGCCGTCACGGCCAGATTGGCGCGGACCTGGTCAACCACTGCGTGAACGACGTGCTGACGGCGGGGGCTGAGCCGCTCTTCTTCCTGGACTACGTGGCCACCGGCGTCCTCGACCCGCCAGTGGTGGCCGAGGTCGTCGGCGGGATGGCCGATGCCTGCCGGCGGGTCAACTGCGCGCTGCTCGGCGGCGAGACGGCGGAGATGCCGGGCCTTTATCAGCCGGCCACCTATGACATCGCCGGCTTCATGGTCGGCGTCTGCGAGCGCGATGCGGTCATCGACGGCACCTCGATCCGCGAAGGCGACGCCCTCCTCGCCCTCCCCTCCACCGGTCTGCACACCAACGGCTACAGCCTGGCTCGCCGCGTCATCCCACGGCAGGCCTTGACGCAAACGATTCCGGGCACGGGAGAGACGGTGCTGGAGGCGCTGCTCGCCCCTCACCGCGCCTATCTCGATCCCGTTCGCCGCCTGCGGGAGGCGGTCAACATCAAGGGACTCGCGCACATTACCGGCGGCGGCATCATCGGCAACCTGCCGCGGATCCTGCCGGTTGGCTTGGGAGCCCGCATCCAGCGCGGCGCCTGGCCGGAGCCGGCCATCTTCTCCTACCTGGCGCCCTTCACCCCTGACGAGGAGATGTGGCGAACCTTCAATATGGGAATCGGGATGATCGTCGTGGTCGACGAGGAAAGCGCCTCCACCGCGCTCCGGATCCTCGATGGCGAAGTTTTCGTGGTCGGCGACATCGTGGCGTCCGCGCAGCGGCGTGTCCAAATCCTAGAGTGAGCCGGCTCCGGGTTGGCGTCCTGGTTTCGGGCCGGGGCAGCAACCTGCAGGTCCTGATCGAGGCGGCAAAAGATCCGCTCTATCCCGCCCGTGTGGTGATGGTGTGCGCCAACCGAGAGTGCCCGGCGCTCGAGATCGCGAAGAAGGCGGGCATCTCGCGCCAGGTGTTTCGCCTGGCGGGCTTTCCCGATCGCAAGGCGCGTGATTGGGAAATGGTGCGGGTGCTTCGCCAGCACGGTGTCGAACTAGTCGTCTGCGCGGGGTATGACGCGATCCTGGAACGGGCCTTCACCCGCGAATTTGCCGGCCGCATCATCAACATCCACCCTTCTCTGCTCCCGGAGTTCGCCGGCACCATGGACGCGGTCCGGATGGCGCTCAACGCGGGCGTCGCTGAAACTGGCTGCACGATCCACGTGGTGACCAAGGATGTCGACCAGGGGCCGATCCTCGCCCAGCGGCGCGTCGAGGTGCGCCCGGACGACACGGTGGAAAGCCTGCGGGAGCGCATCCAGGCGGAGGAGCATGGCTTACTCGCCGAGGTCGTGCGGCAGCTCGCGGGACAGCCCCTTCCGTTGTCCTTGTGAACGCGCTCCTCAGCGTCTCGGACAAGAGCGGACTCGTGGAGTTCGCGCGCGGACTCGCTGGCCAGGGCGTTACGATGTACGCGACCGGCGGCACCGAGCGCGCACTGCGCGAGGCGAACGTGCCGGTCCACCCGCTGCAGGAGTTGACAGGGTTCCCGGAAATGCTCGATGGGCGGGTGAAGACCCTGCACCCCAACGTGCATGCCGGCATCCTGGCGCGCCGCGACGAGCCGCGCCACCTGCAGGAGCTCGCCGAACGTGAGTTGAAGCTCATCGATCTAGTGGTGGTCAATCTCTATCCCTTCGTGGAGACGGTGTCCTCCGGTGCCGACCGCGCGCAAACCATCGAGTCCATCGATATCGGCGGCGTGACCTTGCTGCGCGCGGCGGCCAAGAACCACGACCACGTCCTTCCGGTGGTGCGGCCGAGCGATTATCCAGCCGTCCTTTCCGCGCTCAAGAACCCGGGCGGCGTTCCAGCGTCGCTTCGGCGTCATCTTGCTGCGGTCGCCTTCGGTCATACCGCCGCCTACGACGCCGCCATCGGGGAGCACCTTCGCGGGCCAAATGCGGCGACAACGTTGCCGCAGGACTTCACCCTCGGCGGCCACAAGCTGCGCGACCTCCGCTACGGCGAGAATCCCCATCAGTCGGCCGCGCTCTACCGGACCGCCGCCGGTGGCGGTATCGCGGGCGCCAGGCAGTGGCAGGGGATCGAACTCTCCTACAACAACCTGCTCGACGCCCAGGCCGCCTGGTCGCTCGTCGCGGACTTTCCGGATGTCGCGGTCGCCATCATCAAGCACGCGAACCCCTGTGGAGTTGCTCTCGGAAAGGATGCGGCTCAGGCCTTCGATCTCGCGCTCAACTGCGATCGGCGATCGGCGTTTGGCGGGATCGTTGCCTTCAACCGGCCGGTCGACCCGGCCGCCGCCCGGGCGCTGGTTGGATCGTTCTTCGAAGTGGTCGTCGCCCCCACCTTCGACGAGGCAGCACTGCAGGCGATGACGTCCCGGCCCAAGCTGCGGGTCCTGCAACCCGGGCCAGGGCCGGCTCAGCTGGACCTCGATGCGAGGCCGATCACTGGCGGCTTCCTGGTGCAAACCGCTGATCAGACCGGGGGCACCTTGGGTGAGTCGCGCGTCGTCACGGCGATAGTTCCCGATGAGGCGACCTTCAAGGACCTGCAGTTCGCGTGGACGGTGGTCAAGCATGTCCGGTCGAACGCGATCGTCGTCGGACACGAAGGCGCGGCGGTCGGGATCGGCGCCGGTCAGATGAGCCGAGTAGAGGCGGTCGAGCTCGCCGTCCACCGCGCCGGACCGAGAGCGACCGGCTCGGTTCTGGCCAGTGATGGCTTCTTTCCATACCCCGACGGCGTGGAGGTCGCGGCCAGGGCGGGCGTGCGCGCCATCGTCCAGCCGGGTGGATCGGTGAAGGACAGCGAGGCGATCGCCGCCGCGGATAACGCCGGTGTGGCGATGGTCTTCACCGGCGAGCGCCACTTCAAGCACTAAGCTTGGGTCCCGTGGTCAAGGCGGAGTCGACGCACCGGGTCTCAACCGGTCCGGATGTCTCGCTCGACGAGTTGCAACTGGCGGTGCGCAACCACTCGCTGCCACTCGAGGCTCTGCGATACCCGATCACGCCGATCGGCCTGCACTACCTGCTGACCCACTTCGACATCCCCCAGGTCGATGCCTCGAATTGGCGGCTGGCGATCGGCGGCCACGTGCGCCGCTCCATCACCTTGACGCTCGACGACATCCAGCGCCGGCCGGCGGTAACCCGGGCCGTGACGATGGAGTGCGCCGGCAACGGCCGGGCGAATCTATCCCCTCGCCCGCTCAGTCAGCCATGGCTCTTCGAGGCCGTCGGCACCGCTGAGTGGACGGGCACGCCGCTACGATCGCTGCTGGGCGAAGCCGGGCCGCTCGACGGTGCTGTCGAGGTCGTCTTCACCGGCCTGGATCGCGGTGTCCAGGGTGGGATCGAGCAGCACTACGAGCGGAGCCTCGGCCTGGCAGACGCGACGCGCGACGAGATTCTCCTCGCCTATGCGATCAACGGCCAACCACTCCCGCCGCAACACGGCTTTCCATTGCGGCTCCTGGTGCCGGGGTGGTACGGCATGACCCATGTCAAGTGGCTCCGGTCGATCACCGTGGTGACGCGGCCGTTCCGCGGGTATCAACAGGAGCCCGCCTATCACGTCACCAGCACCTGGGACGAGCTGGGCGAGCCCGTGACCCGCATGCTGCCGCGCTCGCTGATGGTGCCGCCGGGCCTCCCCGATTTCCTGCCGCGAACGCGACGGCTCGGGCTCGGGACGTGCGTCCTCGACGGTCGAGCATGGTCGGGCCGCGGGCGCATCGTCCGCGTCGAGGTCAGCACCGATGGCGGCAAGTCCTGGGCGGAAGCCCAGCTGGGAGACGATGGCGGCGATTTCGCCTGGCAATCGTGGCGCCACGCGTGGATCGTCGACCAGGCAGGTGAGTACGAGCTGTGTTGCCGGGCGACAGATGCGGCGGCCAACGTTCAGCCTCTGGCCGCACCGTGGAATGCGCACGGCGTGTGCAACAACGAGGTGCAGCGCATCAAGGTCGTGGTCGGCCAGGAGTCGATGCCCATCCAGCCGCCGGCCGATGGTCGATAAGCCCCCGGCCGCCATGGAAGCGGGGATCGCCGGCCCGCTTGTGCTGGTCGACATCTCCGGATACACGACTTTCGTCGCCGAAACCGAGCTGACCCATTCCCAGATCCTTGTGGCCGAGCTCCTGGATGCGGTCCTGCAGAGCCTTGGTGCGCACCTTGAGGTTTCCAGGCTGGAAGGGGATGCCGTGTTTTTCGTCGGCGGCTCCACCGGGCCGGAACTGATCGGCTGGTTCGACGAAACCTACCTCGCGTTCCACCGTCGATTGCAAAAGGTCGTCGCAGAGCGGGCCGTCAATTGTCCATGCCAGGCTTGCGTCCGAGCGCCGACGTTAACGGTCAAGGTTATCGCCCACCATGGGCACTACAGTCGCTTTCGGGTCGGTCAGGTCGAGCAACTCCACGGGACCGATGTCATCGTCCTCCATCGATTGGCGAAGAATCACGTTCCATCGCATGAATACATCCTCGCCACGGCGGCCCTTCTCGAGCGATTGCTGCCAGAGCAGGCTGCTGATTTTGTGCGCATCGAGGAGGTGGTTGCCGATCTGGGTGCTCTCTCGGTCGGCTACCGCGACTTCGCGCCGCTCCGCGCGCTTCTTCACTAGCGACCTGATAATCTGGTCGTGGTCTTCGGGGCAGGGGTGTAACTCCCTGATCGGCGGTAAAGCCCGCGAGCGCCCTACGGCGCATGACCCGGTGAAGGCGTAGCGCCCACTCCGGGGCCGACCGTACAGTCGGGATGAAAGAAGGCCTTCGGAGCGCACCTGCCGTGCGCCCGATTTCTGCCCCGGCGGCCAAAGGAGTCTAACGATGGCCGCCCCGACGATGAAATCAGAAGCCGCGGCGCCGGCCGGGCGAGTAGGGCTGATCGACCGCTTCTCAGTTGTGTTGGTCGGCGTAGCGGCGACGATGTGGGGTGCTGACACATATTTTCGCGCGCAACTCATCGGCCACCTCAAGCCGGCGCAGATCGTCGTCATCGAAGACGCCCTGGTCAGCCTCTTCCTGCTGGCGTTTCTCCTTCGCGGCATGCCCGAGTTGCGCCGCCTGGATAAGCGCGGGTGGCTGGCGATCGGGCTGATCGCAGTTGGTCCGCAGGCGATCGCCACGCTCCTCTTCACGAAGTCGTTCTCGTACGGCCACTTTGCCGAGACGTTCGTGCTCCAGCAGACCCAGCCCTTGATCGCCATCCTGCTCGCCTGGCTCGTCCTTGGCGAGCGCCGCCGGCCCTGGTTCTGGCCGACCGCGGCGCTGGCGCTCGTCGGCGTTTACATGGTCGTCTTCGCCCAGGACCTTACGGCACCTCTCTCGGATCTCCAGCATGGCCGGCTCGAGGCCGGACTCTATGCCCTGGGCGCCGCGGCGCTATGGGCGAGTGGGACGGTGCTCGGCCGCTTCGTTCTCGGCAAGCTGAGCTTCACGACGACGACAGCATTGCGGTTCACTCTCGCGCTCCCGGTCCTTATCCTCATTGTCCTGCTGCAATACGGCGGGTCCGCCTTTGCACACTACCAGGGGTCCGACATCCTGCCCTTCCTGGGGATCGCGCTGATTCCCGGGTTCCTCGCGCTTCTCCTCTATTACCGTGCCCTGCGCAGCACGCCGGCGACGCTCGCGACCATCGCCGAGCTGGCGTATCCAGTCACGGCGACCTTCATCGCGTCGGCGCCGCCACCATACGGGTTCAATCAACCACTCTATCTGCCGCAATTCATCGGGACCGGATTGTTGATTGCCGTCATCCTGATCCTGAACTACACCAAGGATCGGACCCCGCCGGTCGTTGTGGAGGAGCCCGCCGCCGCGTAGCGCCGATCAGCGTTTATCACGAGAGCTGTGGATAACTTCGACACGCAGCTGTCGCAAACCGGTGCCATACTGCGGGCGGTCTTGAAGAAGGAACGCCGGAACTGGATCGTCCCCGAGCCGCTGAGGGCTCAACCAGGACTGGAGGCCTTCTCTCCGGTTTTCCGTCAGATCCTGCATGGACGCGGGGTGGTCCGGAAGAGTCAGCTCGACCCCTGGCTGCAGACTGACCTCGAGCGCGCCCCAGATCCCTTCTTGCTGAAGGACATGGCGGTCGCCTGCGATCTCATCGCGCAGTCCATCGCCGCGGGCGAGCGCATCGCGGTCTATGGCGACTACGACGCGGATGGGGTCACCGCCTGTGTCACGCTGGCCCGCGGGCTGCGCTCCGTGGGCGCCGACGTCATCACCTACATCCCCAACCGCTTTACCGAGGGCTACGGGCTGAATCTCGATGCACTCAACGAGCTGCACGCCCGCGGGGCACGGCTCGTCATCACGTGCGACTGCGGGACGAACTCGGTGGAGGCCGCCGCCGGGCGACCGCGCGGCATGCGCCTGATCGTGACCGACCACCACGAGGTCGGCGCGCAGCGCCCCGCGGTGGACGCGCTCATCAATCCCAAGCAGCCCGATTGTGCCTATCCCTTCGACGGACTCGCCGCCTGTGGCGTGGCCTACAAACTGCTTGTTGCGCTCGAGCAGCGGGCGTTTCCGGGACGGCTTGACCCGGGCGCCTCACTCGATGCGGTGGCGCTCGGCACCGTCGCCGACGTGGTGCCATTGCGCGCCGAGAATCGTGCCATCGTGCGCGCCGGGCTACGGCGCCTGAGCGAGGCCCCCAGTCCTGGCTGCGCGGCATTGCTCGCCGTCGCTGGCATCAGGGCGCCCGTCACTGCCGAACACCTCGCGTTTCAACTCGGACCGCGCATCAACGCGGCCGGGCGGATGGAAGACGCGATGCTCGCCCTCGAGCTGTTGATGGCCGACACCCGGGAGTCGGCGGATCCGTTGGCCCAGCGGCTTCACGAACAAAACGCGCAACGGCAGCAGCTGACGGCGGACATCGTCCGCGAGGCCAGGACCCAGGTCGCAGAGCTCGACAACGGCACCGCGGTGATCGTCATGGGCCACGAACGCTGGCCGCTGGGCGTGCTCGGGCTGGCGGCGAGCCGCCTAGTGGAAGAGTTCTATCGCCCGACCTTCATCTTCAACACCGAAGGCGATGAGTGGCGCGGCTCTGCGCGCAGCATCGACGGCTTTCACCTGGTCGAATGTCTTGCGCAGTGCGCGCCGATGCTGCATCGATTTGGCGGGCATGCCATGGCCGCCGGCCTTACGGTATTGAAGAGTCGATTCGCCGAACTGAAGGATTGTCTCGAGCAATACACGCTGGCTCGTTTGAACGGCGACGCGTTCTCACGCCCGATCACCATCGAGGCGACAGCCGCGTTCGCGGACCTCAAGCCTAGCCTGCACCACGAACTCCAACTCCTCGCCCCCTTCGGGGTTGGCAATCGCGAACCGTTGCTCCTCAGTAAAGAGGTAGAGGTGGTGCGCACCGAAACGTTTGGGTCGGATCGTCGCCACCTTCGCGTGCAGTTACGGGACCGGACCGCCAGCGCCGAGGCGATCGCCTTCGACAAGGCAGGCGCCGCGCCCCACCTCCCCAACGGCCGGCGGATCGATGTCGTGTACGCGCTGCAATGTGAGCGGTGGGATGGCCTGGACCGAGTCCGCCTGCATCTCAGGGATCTGAGACCGGCGGTCCAGCCCGCATTGGTTCTCGCGGGCGCGTAAATGTCTTAGCGGCGCCTTCGTTACATTCCCATCGCCACCCGTTGGACGCCTCCCTTACTGAGCACAAGGCGTTGGCTGCGCGTGAGCGCCGGCGTCATCGTTCTGATCGCGGCGATCGGTCTCTGGATCGGTCAGGGTTCGATTCACCCTAAGCTGACCCGCCAGCAGGCAATTCAAGCGGCGATGAAGTGGGGAGACCATCAGCCGTACCCTCGGGTGGAAGCCAAGTACATGCGATACAGCGACCTGGTCGCGGGCCTTGGCGATAACGCGTTTAGCTCGGGTGGCTCCGATTATTTCGTCTGGGTCGTTGCCGTCTCGGGCCGGTATGCGATCTCTCCTCTGGGTCGGACGACATGGGGCATTGCGATCGTGACCGATGAGTGGGTTTCGACAGGATCGCCGGTCTTTGAAGGCGGAATCACCGGCGTCTGGCCTCCATTTTTTGACGGGCTGCCTGACCGGGCCAAGAACTAAAGCAATCGCCGAGCGTGCCTTTACTCGGGCGCAACGGCTGTGCTACGGTAGCCGTCAGGCAGGTGCTTTGGGGAAGAGGCACCTTGTTGAGCAATCTATAGCGAGGCAAGGATGCTGGACGAGGTACGCACTCCCAGGCTGGTCATCGCGGGAACCGCGAGCAACGTTGGAAAGACCATCCTCACCGCCGGCCTGATTGCCGCCTTCAAATCGCGTGGGCTGACGGTGCAATCCTTCAAAGTCGGACCTGACTACATCGACGCTGCCTACCTGGCTCACGTCAGTGGCCGCCCCTGCCGCAATCTCGACTCCTGGATGCTCGGTGAGGGCGCGCTCCGCCAGGTGCTGGCGCAGGGTGTGCTTGGCGTCGACCTGGCGCTGGTGGAGGGCATGCTCGGACTGTTCGACGGCCGCGGTGGGAGCACCGATGGCAGCACGGCGGACGTCGCTCGCATCATCAAGGCGCCGGTCGTCCTGGTGATCGACGTCAACGACATGACGGAGAGCGCGGCCGCCGTGGCGTTGGGCTTCAAGAGCTTTGCCGAGTCACCCAGGATCGCCGGCGTGCTCTTGAACAATGTTCGCTCCGATTCCCATCGACGCCGGGCGGAGGACGCGATCTGGGATATCGCGAAGCTGCCGGTGTTGGGGGCGCTGCGAGCGATGCCCCAACTGGACATTCCGCAGCGGGAGCACGGTCTGCTGCCGGTGACCGAAAACAAGGAATGGGATCGCATGATCGGCGTGCTCTCCGAAACGATCGACCGCGATGTCGACCTGGACCTGCTGCTGCGGATCGCCAACAAGGCGGAACTGGTGCCGCTCGTCCCCAAAAAGGTCTTCCAGGGCAAACCGGACGCCGGTCGGAGGGTGCGCATGGCGGTCGCCTACGACGACGCCTTCAACTTCTATTACCCGGAGAACCTGGAGCTCCTGGAAGAGCACGGCGCCCAGGTCGTCCCGTTCAGCCCGCTGGAAGATGACCACCTGCCGCCGGACGCTGCCGGGATCTATCTCGGCGGCGGTTTTCCCGAGGTCTTTGTCGAACCCCTCGCGAGGAATCGCTCGATGGCCGAGTCCATCCAGCGGGCCCACCGGAGCGGCGTTCCGATCTATGCGGAGTGTGGGGGACTGATGTACCTCGGACGCTCGCTCCGCACCGACTCTGGGGCGACCGAGCGCATGGCCGGCGTGATTCCCGTCGATGTCGAGATGGATGGCGAAATCCATCGCTTCGGGTACCGTCAGCTCCTCACGCTTGAAGACAGCATTCTCTCGTCGCGCGGTCAGTTCTACCGTGGGCACGAGTTCCATTGGAGCCGCATCACCGGACACAACGGCGACCTGAAGCCGGCCTACCAGATGCAGAACGCCGATGGCGACGTGATCGGTTACGAGGGTTTCGTGGCGCCGAACCTGCTGGCCAGCTACGTCCATTTGCACTTCGGGCAGAACCCTGTGCTGGTCGACAAGTTTGTCCAACATTGCCGCGAGTACGCCTCCGTCCGTAGCGCCCCCTGACCTCCCGTTTTAGGACGGGCAATTTCGGGCATCACTGAGTCAACGCATGGCCACGCCTCAGTACAAAGACTATTACCAGACGCTCGGTGTCTCGCGGACCGCGACCGAGAAGGAAATCAAATCCGCCTACCGTCGGCTGGCCCGCCAGTATCACCCTGACGTCAACAAAGACCCCAAGGCCACGGAGCGCTTCAAGTTGATCAACGAAGCCTACGAAGTGCTCAGTGACCCCAAGAAGCGTACGAAGTACGACCAGCTCGGGACCGATTGGGAACGGATCCAGCGCGAGCAGGAGTTTGCTCGCCAGTACCAGTCGCATCCCGGGCAGGGCGCCGGCCAGGCCGCCGGCTACGGCGATTTCAGCGACTTCTTCAATACCTTCTTTTCGGGCGAGGGTGGCGGCTTTTCCGGCTTCGGCTTCGAGGGGACGCGCGGGCGCACCGCCACCCGCGAACGCGGCGAGGACATCGAGCATCCGATCGAGATCACGCTCGAGGAAGCCGCCCGTGGTGGCGAGCGAACCATCCAGACGGAGGTGCCCGAGACCTGTCCCACCTGCGGCGGCTCAGGGTTTACAGCGGAGCGGCGCAAGGTCGGCAACCGCACGGTGATGGAGAGCGTCACCTGCCCGACCTGCGGCGGGGCCGGGGTGCGCGCGACGCGCCGGCAGATCCAGGTAAAGATCCCGGCGGGCGTCATCGAAGGCTCGCGCATCCGGGTCAAGGGCGAAGGGCAGCGTGCCGCGGAGGCCGGCGATCTGTATCTGCGGGTCCATCTGCTGCCGCACCCGCGCTTCGCCGCCAAGGGCCGCGACCTCTACACGCCACTGGCGCTGGTCGACGACCAGGCGGCCTTAGGGGATGAAGTGACCATCCAATCGTTGACCGGGGGGCAGCTCCAGCTGCGCATCCCGCCCGCAAGCCAGGCCGGGAAGGTCTTCCGGCTAAAGGGCAAGGGCTTGCCGCCGCTGAAGGACGGCCTGCCCGGCGACCTCTATGCCACGCTCGAGATCCGTATCCCGGAGCCGATCAGCCCGGCGTTGCACGACCTCTATGAGGGAATCCGCAAAGCCCGGACGAGCTGAGTCAGCGGCGGAAGAAGGCGTTCAGCAAGACCGTTAGCAGCAGGCTCAGCAGCAAGCAGGTGACGATCGGAAAGGAGAAGTGGACGTTGCCACGGTCAATGGAGATGTCGCCAGGCAGCTTGCCGAGGTAAGGGATACGAGGGCCCAGGGTGAGAAAGAGGCCGACGACGAAGATGAAGCCGCCAACGATGATGAGCAGCTTGCCGATCTCTGGCATGAACCCATCGTACCGGTCATCCAACGCCCCGATCTAGCGGCGGGGTCGCGAGTCGGTTAGAAGCCGATCCAGCCGATCGCTTGCTCGATCTTAGCCTGCTGCAGGCCGGCGATCGGCACACCGTCGATCACGGTCAGGGGCACTTCCCGGACCTCGATGTCGAGGTTACGCAGGTCCTTGCCATCGAGCTTGCCGTCGGCGCAGACGTGTTCCTGGAACGCGACGCCGCGGTTCTCCAGGATCTCCTTGACTTGGCGGCTGCTCTCGCAGTCGGGTCGGGTGTAAACGATGACTTCCATCTCGCCCTTTGCCTCCGTGTGCTCCCGCTCGCCCCGGGGTGACACAGAACTTGATATCGCGCCTATACAAAGGCTTTAGCCAGACTATCAAGTGACCTGTCATTTGTCCAATTCATTTCTCCGATGCGTTCGATCAACTCTGTTGATATCAGAACGCCATTCAATGAGCGTTTGACACCGAGTCCGTGAGCCCGTAGACTTACCCGGAACTTCGTCCTTTAACCCGGTCCAGTGAGACCGCAAGGAGAATTCGGTGCGAGACACCCTGACCGCTTCGCCCGCTCGGACGCGGGTTCCCATCCGGCATCTGACCGATCCCCGTGTCCTGGATCGTGCTCTGATCGAGTACTTGCTCGCGCGTGCCGCCGCCTTCGAACAAGGAATGGCGGTGGAGGTCGCCCCGCTGTCGGGGCGCCTGCTCGCGACCGTCTTCTACGAGCCGAGCACCCGCACGCGCTTTTCCTTCGAGGCTGCCATGCACCGGCTCGGCGGGCAGGTCCTGAGTGCCGAGAACGCGACCCACGCCTCATCAGCGGCAAAAGGGGAATCACTGGAGGACGCCATCCGCGTCATCGGTGGCTACGCCGACGGGATCGTCCTTCGTCATCCCGAGGTCGGTGCTGCGGAGCGGGCGGCACGGGTCGCGCCCGTGCCCGTGATCAACGCGGGAGACGGGCCCGGCAATCATCCAACGCAGGCGCTGCTCGACCTCTACACGATCGAAAAGGAACTGGGCCGCCTCGACCATCTGCGGATCGGCCTCGCGGGCGACCTGCGCAACGGTCGCACGGTTCGGTCGCTGGCGTTGCTGCTCTCGCGCTTCCCCGGGAATGAGCTGGTGTTGATCTCGCCGCCGGCCTTGCGACTGGGCGCGGACGTCATCGCCGTCTTGAATGAGGCGCAGCAGGGCATGCGGGAGACCACAGACCTCGGCGGCGTAATCGCGGACCTCGACGTGCTCTACCAGACACGCATCCAGGCCGAGCGCTTCGAGTCGTCCGCAGAATACGAGCGACATCGCGGCGTCTACCTGGTGAACGCTGACCTGATGCGGCGGCTGCCCGAGCGCGCCATCCTCATGCATCCGCTGCCGCGGCTCGACGAGATCGATCCGCTGGTCGATGCCGATCCTCGGGCTGCCTATTTCCGGCAGGCGCGCAACGGGCTCTGGGTGCGGATGGCCGTTCTCGACTGGACGATGGAGCGTTGATGTTGCAGACGCCAGCCGCCAAGGCCGTGATTCTCGATGCCGAGGGCCTCCGCCGCGCCTGGCGACGGATCGCGCATGAGGTCATCGAACGACAGCCGAACCTGGCGCAGTTGAGCCTGCTCGGCATCGTTACGCGCGGCCTGCCGCTGGCCCAGCGGCTGGCGGCCACCCTCGAGGAGCTCGAAGGGGTCCGGCTTACCGTGATCCCGCTCGACGTTCGCGCCTATCGTGACGACCTGCCTCGCGCGGCGGCCGCCCCCTTACCCATCCTGCCAGCCGTCGCGGTCGACGGGCGGCCGGTCTTGCTCGTCGACGACGTCCTCTTCAACGGGCGCACGGTGCGAGCGGCCATCGACGCCGTGATCGCCGCCGGGCGGCCGACACAGATCCAGCTCGCGGTGCTCGTCGATCGCGGTCACCGAGAGCTACCGATCCGCCCGGACTTCATCGGCAAGAACGTTCCCACGTCGCGGCAGGAGTGGGTCGACGTCCACCTCAGCGAAACCGATGGCGAGGATTTGGTCCGCATTGTTGAGCGGGGGGACTCCTGATGCGCCTGCAGCACGTTCGCGTGCTGGGCCCCACAGGTCTCTCGGCGCCGCAGACGGTCGACGTCAACGCCGAGGGTGCCGAGGATCGCGATGCAACCGGCCTCGTCCTCTCTCCAGGGTGGATGGACCTGCATGCCCACCTGCGCGAACCCGGCTTCCCGCAGAAGGAGACATTGCTGTCCGGTGCAACCAGTGCCGCGGTGGGTGGTTTCACGCACGTGCTCGCCATGGCGAACACCGACCCGGTGACCGATCGTGCCGAGCGGCTGCAGAGTCTGCTGACGCGGAGCCAGGCGCTGCCGATCCGCATCAGCTTTGTGGGCGCGGTCACGATCGGCCTCGATGGCCGCCAGCTCACCGATGCCGCTGCGCTGAAGGCGGCCGGAGCGATGGCGCTCTCCGACGACGGCCGTCATGCGATCGACCGCGTCATGTTTGGCCATGCCCTCGACGCGGCGGCGGCGGCAGGGCTGCCGGTCCTCGTCCATGCCCAGGCGGAGCAGCTGGGCGACGGCCCGGATGCCGAGGCGGTGGCCGTGACCGATGCGCTCGATGCCCTGCGTGACATCCGGGGCGCTCGTCTCCACATTCAGCACGTGAGCACGCGAAGGGCGGTCGACCTGATTCGTGCCGCGAAGTCGGAGGGGTTGCCGGTCACGGCCGAAGCCACCCCGCACCACCTGGCATTGAGCTCGCGTGACGTCTGGGCTATGGGCCCACACGGCAATGTCAACCCGCCCCTGAGAAGCCCTGACGATCGCGATGCACTCTGTGAGGCGCTGGTCGATGGGGTGATCGACGTGATTGCGACCGATCACGCGCCACACGAGCTGGCGGCCAAGCAGGCCGGCGCGAACGGCTTTCACGGCTTCGAGACCGCGGTCGGTGTCATCCTGGGCCTTGGCTTCGATGGCGGCACCGTTTACCGCGCGTGCGTGTCACGGCCTCGAGAGATCCTCGACCAATCCCTGGAAGACGAATGGATCCTCATCGATCCGGACGCCGAATGGCGGGTCGATGGGGCGTCCTTTAAGAGCCGCGGCAAGAACACGCCGTTTCAGGGCCGGAGGTTACGTGGACGGGTCGTCATGACGGTCTGCCGCGGCCAGGTGGTCACCGAGCGCGTGATGCAGCATGTCTGACGCGATGGTCCTCGTCCTCGAGGATGGCTTCACCGTCTTCGGCGATCGCGGTGGGCAGGCGACCCAGGCGAGCGGCGAAGTCGTGATCAACACCTGCATGGCGGGCTACCAGGAGGTGCTCTCGGACCCGTCGTACGCCGGGCAGATGGTCGTCATGACCTATCCCCTGATCGGGAACTACGGCACGACGCCGGAATTCCAGGAGTCGAGTCGCCCCTGGGCTCGAGCGCTGATCACGCGTCAACGGAGTGCGTTTCATGAACACTGGCGCACCCAGCAGTCGATCACCCACTGGCTCGACGGCTACGGCGTTCCCATCCTCACCGGCTGCGATACCCGGCGGCTTGCCCGGCATCTGCGCGGCACCGGTGCGCAGCGGGCGATCATCGGGCCGCGGCACGAACTCCCCGCGCTGCTCGAGCGGGTGCACCGCGTGACCCCGCTCGAGGAACAGGACCTGGTCCGGCAGGTCTCCGAGGGATTCCGCGACGTCGCGGAGCCGCTCGATCCGGCGCTCGCGGCCGGGTCGTTGCGCCAATGGACCGGCTTGCGGCTGGTGCTCGTCGACTACGGGGTCAAGCGCAACATCTTGCGCTCGCTTCGCGCCCGTGGCGTGGAGGTCGACGTCGTGCCCTACGACAGCGACCTCGAGACCATCCTCGCCCTCCGTCCCGAGGCGGTCGTGCTCTCCAACGGTCCGGGTGATCCGGCGCAGCTGCAAGCGGCGGTGGCGATGACCCGGCAGCTCATCAAGCGTGTGCCGGTGCTCGGCATCTGCCTCGGTCATCAATTGGTCGGCCAGGCCGCCGGGGCGCGTACGTCGCGGCTGCGATTCGGCCACCACGGTGGCAATCATCCGGTGCTCGACCTGCGGACGGGACGGGTGACCATGACGTCGCAGAACCACGAGTTCGAGATCGACGCCGAGAGCCTGCCGGCGAGCAGCGGCTTCCGTGTGAGCCATCGAAACCTTCACGACGGCTCGGTGGAGGGCCTGGTGCATGACCATCTGCCGGTGCGCTCGGTGCAGTTTCACCCCGAAGGCGCGCCGGGACCCCAGGACAACCAGGTGATCTTCGATGAGTTCCTCGACCTGGTGGCCGGCCGCCAAGCCGCGCCGATCACCGTCCGCGAGCCGGTGCGCCGTCCCGCGAGTGTCATGGTCATCGGCTCCGGACCGATCGTGATCGGTCAGGCGGCCGAGTTCGATTACGCGGGGACCCAGGCATGTAAGGCGTTGCGCGAAGAAGGCGTGCGCACCATCCTGGTGAATTCGAACCCGGCGACCATCATGACCGACGAGGGGATCGCGGACCGTGTCTATATCGAGCCTCTGACGGTCGAGGCTCTGACCGCGATCATCGAACGAGAACGGCCCGACGGGCTGCTCCCGACGTTGGGGGGCCAGACCGGCCTCAACCTGGCCGTAGGGCTGGCGGATGCCGGAGTGCTCGATCGCTGCGAGGTGCGAGTACTCGGGACGCCGCTCGCCGCCATCCGCGAGGCGGAGGACCGCGACGCCTTCAAGGCCGTGCTGCTGCGCATCGGCGAGCCGGTGCCGGACAGCCGCACGGTCACGACCGTTGACGCTGCCCAGGAATTCGCGGCATCGATCGGGCTGCCGCTCGTGGTCCGGCCGGCCTACACGCTCGGCGGGACCGGCGGCGGGATGGCCGAAAGCCCGCTCGAGCTCGAAGCCATCGTTCGCGAGGGGCTGGCCGCGAGCCCGATCCGTCAGGTCCTGGTCGAGCGCTCACTCTCCGGCTGGAAAGAAATCGAGTACGAGGTGATGCGGGACGCCAACGACACCTGCATCGCGATTTGCAACATGGAGAACCTCGATCCGATGGGGGTGCATACGGGTGACAGCATCGTAGTGGCGCCCAGCCAGACGCTCTCCGACCGCCAGTACCAGATGCTCCGCTCCGCGGCGCTACGCATCATCCGGGCGCTGCGCATCGAAGGCGGGTGCAATGTCCAGTTTGCGCTGGACCCGGCTTCGGATCGGTACTACGTCATCGAGGTGAATCCTCGAGTGAGCCGCTCCTCGGCGCTGGCGTCGAAGGCGACGGGATATCCGATCGCGCGGGTCGCCGCGAAGATCGCGGCGGGACGTGGCCTGCACGAAATCCCGAATGCCGTCACCGGGCAGACGAGCGCGGCCTTCGAGCCGGCGCTCGACTACTGCGTCGTCAAGATCCCGCGCTGGCCGTTCGATAAGTTCCCCGCGGCGGACCGGACGCTGGGCACGCAGATGAAGTCGACCGGCGAGGTGATGGCGATCGAGCGGACCTTCGAAGCGGCACTCAGCAAGGCGTTGCGGGCCCTGGAACAGCGCCTTCCCGATGCCTCCCAGTTGCGCGGCCGTCCGGACCTGTTGCATCAGCCGAACGACCGCCGGCTGATGGCGGCGATGCAGGCGCTGCGCGACGGGACCGGCCTTGACGAGGTCGGTGTGGCAACAGGCTATGCGCCGTGGTTCGTCGACCGGCTCGCGTACATCACCACGCTCGAGGCGGCGCTGGCCGGCCCCATCGACGCCGATCTCGGGCTGCGGGCCAAGCGTGCCGGTTTCGACGACGCCCGGATCGCGGAGCTGAGCGGCGGCCGCTTGCCGGTCACGGCGCTCGAGCCGACCTTTCGTCAGGTCGATACCTGTGCCGCCGAGTTCGAGGCGGTGACCCCGTATTACTACGCCACCTACGAAGACGAAGACGAGATCATCCGCACCGGCAACACGGCGGTGGCGGTGATCGGCTCGGGCCCTATCCGCATCGGCCAGGGGATCGAGTTCGATTACTGCAGCGTGCACGCCTCGGCTGCCCTGCGGGAAGCGGGACTCGATAGCGTGCTCATCAATAGCAACCCCGAGACGGTCAGCACCGACTTCGATGCCTCGACCCGCCTCTACTTCGAGCCCCTCGACCTCGAGGGGGTGCGCAACGTGCTCCGACGCGACCCGGTGCTCGGTGTGATGGTCCAGTTCGGCGGGCAGACGGGTCTGAACCTCGCGGACGCGCTGGCGGCCGGCGGGACCCGCATCCTCGGCTCGACCGTCGACACCATCGACCTGGCGGAGGACCGCCGTCGTTGCGAGGCGTTGCTGCGCGACCACGGCATCCCGCAGTCGCCAGGCGGTTCAGCCACGAACGCGGAGATGGCCCTGGCGATCGCCGCCCGCGTGGGCTATCCGGTGCTGGTGCGGCCGTCGTACGTGCTGGGCGGGCGCGGCATGGAGATCGTCCACTCGGCGATGGATCTTCGACGCTATGTCGAGGCGGCCATCGGGTTCGGCGTCCGCGGCCCCATCCTCGTCGACAAGTACCTGCTTGGTCGCGAGCTCGACGTCGATGCGGTCTGCGACGGCGAGACCGTCGTGATTCCGGGCATTCTCGAACACATCGAGCGAGCGGGTATCCACTCGGGTGACTCCTTTGCGGTGTACCCACCGATCACCCTGACGCCGGCCGAGACGGATCGCGTGGTCGAGGCGACCACCGTCATCGCCCGCTTGCTCAAGGCCGTCGGCTTGATCAACATCCAGTTCGTCATCCAGGACGGCATCCCGCACGTGCTCGAAGTGAACCCGCGAGCCAGCCGGACGGTGCCATTTCTTAGCAAGGTGACCGGCGTGCCGATGGTCAATCTGGCCACGCATGCCGCGCTCGGTCGCTCTCTCACGGAGTTCGGCTTCGCCGGTGGGCTGCAGGCGAGCCGCCCGCTGTATGCGGTCAAGGCGCCCGTCTTCTCGATGGCCAAGCTGCCGGCCGTCGACGCCGTGCTCGGCCCGGAGATGAAGTCGACGGGTGAGGCGATGGGGATCGCCCAGGACCTTCCCACCGCCCAGTACAAGGCGTTTCTCTCGACGATGCAGGAACTGCCACCGGATGGCGCGGCCCTGTGCTCGATCGCCGATGCCGACAAGGAGGAGGCGCTCCCGATCCTGCGGGCACTCCACGGCCTGGGTATCCGGCTCTACGCGACCGCCGGCACGGCGGCCTTCCTGAGCGAGTCCGCGATCCCGGCCACCACGGTGCAGAAGTTGAGGGACGGCCACCCCAATGTCGTGGACGTGATTCGGTCGGGTCAGGTCCATCTGGTTGTGAACACCGTCTCGTCGTCGGGGCCTGTCGCCAACAACGGCGCCGGCGAACCGCTGCGGGATGGGTACGAGATCCGCCGGGCTTCGGTCGAGCGCCGTATTCCGTGCCTGACCTCGCTCGATACAGCTCGGGCCCTGGTGCAGGCGCACCGAGCCTGGCGCCGCGAGCATCGGTCGAGGGTGGCCACGCTCGGCGAGTACGTCGGCGCCGTGTCCGCCGAGGTCGTGCGCGCGTGAGCGTCGCGATTGCGCCCGCCGTTGTCGTCGAGCGCTCGGTTCCGATGGCCGGCGCGGTTGAGCTCGTGGTCTACCATCCGCCTTCAGCGGCCGCCGTCAACCCCGGCCAGTTCTTCCAGCTGGCCGTCGGCGCGCCCCGCACCATCCTGCGCCGTCCTTACAGTGCCGCCTGGTCCGATGCGGCAAGCGGGCGAGTCGGATTCATCTTCAATGTGGTGGGCGCCGGGAGCGCCTGGCTCTCCCAGCGAGATGAAGGAAGTGAGCTCGACCTCCTGGGCCCGCTGGGTCGGGGCTTCGAGCTGGACGGCGACCGACCCGCGGTCTGTATCGCCGGTGGCCTCGGCATCGCGGTGTTCCTTGGAGTCGTGCAGGCCCTCGTGGCTCGTGGCCGGAAGGTGACCATGCTCCAGGGGGCACGGATGTCGGCACAGCTTCTGCCTGCCGATCGCTTGCCCGGTGCCGACGTTCGAACGGCCACGGACGATGGAAGCCGGGGCCATCATGGCTCGGTCGTCGACCTTATCTCGAGTCATTTCCCTCCCACGTTTACGGGGGAGCGCCAGGGTGGGGGCATTGATCTCTTTGCCTGCGGCCCGACGCCGATGCTCCAGTCGATGATCGGCCTGGCCCAGCGTCACGCGGTTCCACTGTCGTCGATCCAGGTCGCCCTCGAGACGCCGATGGGCTGCGGCATGGGAACGTGCCTTGGTTGCGCGGCGCCGCGGCGTGGGGGCGGCTACCTGCTTACCTGTCAGGACGGGCCCTGCGTGCGCGCCGACCGCATCGATTGGGATCGGATGGAGGATCAGTTCCATGGCTGAGCGCCTCGATCTCACCGTCGATCTTGGCCGGGGCCTGCGCCTGCGCAGCCCCGTGCTGGTCGCGTCGGGGACATTCGGCTACGGCTTCGATGCGCCGCAGGTGGACCGGATCGCCTTAGGCGCCATCGTCACCAAGGGCACGACACTGCGGCCACGCGAGGGCAACGCCCCGAACCGTATCGCCGAGACCCCCTCGGGAATGCTCAATGCCATTGGACTGCAGAATCCCGGTGTCGATCACGTGGCGCGCGTCTATGCCCCCGTTTGGGCCTCCTGGAATGTGCCGGTGATCGTCAACGTGGCGGGCGACGCCATCGACGAGTACGTCGCGGTGGCCGAACGGCTCGACAGCGTACCGGGTATCGCGGGGCTGGAGCTGAATATCTCGTGTCCGAACGTCGCCAACGGTCTGCAGTTCGGGGTGGACCCCGACCAAGCCGCGAAGCTGACCTCCGCGGTGCGAGCTGTCACCCGCCTTACGCTGATCGTCAAGCTGACGCCGAACGTGACTGACGTCGTCGCGATCGCCCGCGCGGTCGAAGACGCGGGGGCCGACGCGGTGTCCGCCATCAATACCTACGTCGGGATGGCGATCGATGTGCGCCGACGCCGGCCGGTGCTGTCACGCGAGAGCGGCGGCTTGAGCGGGCCCGCCATCAAGCCACTGGCGCTGCACGCCGTCTGGCAGGTGGCGCAGGCCGTGCGCATTCCGGTCATCGGGATCGGCGGAATCATGACACCCGGCGACGCGCTGGAGTTCCTGCTGGCGGGCGCGGTCGCGGTGCAACTGGGTACCGTCAACTACATCCGGCCGCAAGCCGCGCACGAAGTTCACGAAGGGATTGCCGTATATCTTCAGGAGCATGGGCTTCGGGATCTACGCGACCTGCCGATCCGGTCCGCGAGCGTGCTGACCCATGCCTGAGCGCGCTTTGGGGCCGCACGGCGCCCGGCAGGCATTCGAGGCAGCCGGTGCCTTCCTCCGCGGACACTTTGTCTACACCAGCGGACGGCACGGCGCGGATTACTTCGAGAAATTCCGCATCCTTGAAGACCCGAAGGCGACCAGCGCGCTTGCCGCCATGATCGCAAAGGAATTCAGGCGGCTCACGCCCGAGCTGGTGGCCGGACCAACGACCGGCGGCATCATCCTCGCCTATGAGGTGGCACGACAGCTCGGCGTCAACGCCGTGTATGTCGAGCGCGGCGAGTCGGGCGGGCGCGTCTTACGGCGCGGCTTCGAGATCCCGCCTGGCACCAGGGTCCTGGTGGTCGACGACGTCGTCACCACCGGCGGATCCGTCGCGGAAACGGAGGCGTGCGTCACGGACGCCGGCGGGGTCGTTATCGGCATCGGTGTCCTCGCGGATCGAACGGCTGGTCGGGCAGCGACGAATGTGCCGTTCTTTGCCTGTTTGACGGTCGATTTCCCCTCCTATCCGCCGGATGCGTGCCCCCACTGCGCTGCCGGCATTCCGCTGGCCGCTCCGCGCGGCAGCGGCAAGAAAGTTTTGGCCTAGTCCTACTGGATCCAGGAGGCAGCCGCGGCCGGCGCGCGGTGCAGCTGCTCGCGCATCTCGCGCCGCAGGCTTTGGCGCCCGACCGCAGGTTCGCTTTGCCGGACCGGTGCCGTCGGGTGGGCTGTCGGCGGAACCGCCTCTTCTGCCGAGGTACCACGGGCGGCACGAAGGACATGGCGGAGTCGTACCGTCCAGGCGACCTTACCGAAGTCCCATTGGCTCAAGCTGGGCTCGCTGTCGGGCTGGTGAACGATCCGGGCCGTCAGGCTCTGCTCGTGATCGACGTCGGCGAGTTGGAGCGCGGCCGCGGACGTGCTCATCGGCGCGATCAGGGCGACCACCGAGGCGCCGGAATCCCGGACGATGCGCATGATCGCCTGGGTCGGAACAAGGTTGTTGAGAATGGCCTCGGGGTCGAGCAAAAGTTGGACGGCAGCTTCCGTGGCCGAGCGTGCGACCGCGAGATGATCGAGGTCCCAG
>Ga0209474_10000862_pt1 | contig 31159 bp, 33 predicted proteins | sample GraSoiAngelo_145_FD_185902 | JGI IMG/M metagenome (GOLD analysis project Ga0209474, IMG submission 185902) | Grasslands soil microbial communities from the Angelo Coastal Reserve, California, USA - 14_1009_05_20cm (SPAdes) (version 2) | ecosystem: Environmental > Terrestrial > Soil > Grasslands...
AGGTGCAGCTGCCGCAGACGAGACGGAACCTCGAAAGGTACGTGCGCGTACCGGCGCTCGTGGTCCTTCTCGAATCGACCGGTCAGAACGACGCTCGGTCTACCGAGATCCGCGTCAGTCAATTCAACGCGGCGCCGCTCGACGCATCGAAGACGCGCACCGCCGCGGGCTGCGCACGTAGGAAGACACGCGTGCCCGGATCGGGACGCACGTCCGGCCCGGTCCGAACTTTCAACAGCACGTCGCCGAGCTTCACGTTGACGATGACCTCGCTGCCGAGCGGCTCCGAGACGAGCACCTCTGCCGGCTGCGCGCCCTCACGCGCCACCATATCGAGCTCGATGGCCTCGGGCCGGAGGCCGGCCCGCAGCTCGGCGGCGTCTTTTGCGATGCGCGGCGCCTCGATGCGCCATCCCCCCTCGAGCAGCAGCGAGCCATTTTCGTGGCGCGCGGCGACGATGTTCATCGGCGGGCTGCCAATGAACTGGGCCACGAAGAGGTTCGCCGGTCGCTGATACACGGTGTCCGGAGTGCCGAGCTGCTGGAGCCGGCCGGCATCGAGCACGGCTATACGGTCGGCCATCGTCATCGCCTCGGCCTGATCGTGTGTGACGAAGATCGTGGTGACGCCGAGCTGCTGTTGCAGTGCCTTGAGCTCCGTCCGGGTGTGCGTTCGCAGCTTCGCGTCGAGGTTCGAGAGCGGCTCGTCCATGAGAAAGACCCGAGGTTCGCGGACGATCGCGCGGGCGAGCGCGACGCGTTGCTGCTCCCCGCCCGAAAGCTGCGCCGGACGCCGCGGGAGGAGGTGCTCGATGCGCAGGAGCTTCGCGACTCGGTCGACGCGCGACGCGCGCGTACCCGCGCTCTGCTTGCGCACGCGCAGCGGGTACTGGATGTTGTCTCTGACAGACATGTGCGGGTACAGCGCGTAGCTCTGGAACACGAGAGCGACATCGCGGTCCTTTGGTTCGAGCGTGACCACGCTTTTGCCATCGATCCGGATGTCGCCGCGGTCGAGCTGCTCGAGGCCGGCGAGCATCCGGAGCGCCGTCGTCTTGCCGCAGCCGCTCGGGCCGAGCAGGACGAGGAACTCGCCGTCGGCGACGTCGAGGGTCAGGCCTTGCACCGCGGGCGCATCGCGCGTCGGGAACTTCTTCCAGACGTCGTCGTACTCGACGCGTGACACCCTCTATAGACCTCTGGTGCTGCTCATGAGCCCACGCACCATGAGGCGGCGCGTCGCGAAGAACACCGCCATCACCGGAAGGACGTACAGCACGCCCATGGCCGCCACGAGACCGTACTGGACTTCGGTGTAGCCGCCCGCGCTGCGGAACGTCTCGTAGAACGCCAGCGGGATCGTCTTCATGCTCTGCTGGTCGACGAGGATGAGGACCATGAGGACCTCGGCCCACGCCGAGAGGAACGAGAGCCCGGCCGCCACCGCGATCCCCGGGCGCGCGACCGGCAGCACGATCTCGAAAAGCGCGCGCAGCTTGGAGCGGCCGTCGAGCCACGCCGCTTCCTCGAGATGGCGCGGCACCGAATCGAAGAATCCCTTCATGAGCCAGACGAGGAAGGGCAGCTCGATCGCCGAGTGCACGAGGATGAGCCCCAGGTACGAGTTCCGCAGGCCCAGCTCGCGCGTCAGGCCGTAGATCGGGACCATCGTCGCGGAGAGCGGCATCGTCTGCAGCAGCAGGACGGCGTACGTGATCCAGCTCTTACGCCGGAACTCGATCCGCGAGAGCGAGTAGCCGGCGAGCGACACGCAAAACACCGTAAGCAGCATGGTCGAGACCGCCACGAAGACGCTGTTGCCGAGGGCCGTCGCGAACGCGTACCGGCTGAAGATCTGGATGAAGTTGTCGACCGTGAGCTGGGACGGCCAGCGGATGTAGGCCTCGGCGTGGGCGTCGAAAGCCGCGGTGAAGAGCCAGACGAAGGGCGCGAGGAAAAACACCGCGACGAACACAAAGGCGACGTTCATCAGGAGCCACTCGAGCCGGGAGCCGCCTTCGAGCGGGCGCACGCGCGGTGGGACGGCGAGCTGCGTCTGCGCCTGCGGGCCGATGACGCTCAAGCGCGGGCCCGCGACCAGCGGAGGTACACGATCGCGAATGCCGCGTTGAGCGCGAGCATCACGACGGCGATCGTCGAGCCGTAGCCGATCGCGTACGAGCGGAAGGCTTCGTGGAACGCGTAGAGCGCGATCGTCTCCGTCGCCGTGCCCGGACCACCGTTCGTCAACGTCTGGATGAGGATGAAGGTGCCGAAGGTCGACATCGTGATAGAGAGCAGCGCGAGCGCGGCGATCGGTCGAAGGCTTGGCAGGGTGTGGTCCCAGAAACGCCGCCAGGTGTTCGCGCCGTCGACCCGGGCGGCTTCGTAGATGTCGCTCGGGATGGTCTTGAGCGCGCCGAGGAAGATCAGCATGGTGAAGGCCGTCCCTCGCCAGATGTTCGCGATGATCACCGCAAGCATCGGAAACCGGCCCAGCCAGTCGACCGGGCCGAGCCCCAGCAGCCCGAGGCCGGTATTCAGCGAGCCATAGAAGAAGTCGTACATCGCGACCCACAGGAATCCCGCGATCACCGTCGGGTTCACCCACGCGAGCAGCACCGCCGCGTACGCGATCACCGCGAGGCGGTAGCGCCGCCGTTCCGCGTGGTCCAGCAGCAGCGCGAGCAATAGGCCAAGCACGAACTGACCGACGATCGCCGAGCCGACAACAAACACCACTGAGTTGATGACGACCGTGGCGAAGTCCGGATCGCTGGCAAGCCGCTGATAGTTCTCGAGCCCGACGAACCTGGGACGTGCCGCGTCGAGGCCGACCAGCGCCTTGTTTGTGAGGCTCGTGTACAGCGCCCAGAGCGAAGGACCTACGAAAAAGAGCGCAAGCAGGACGGCCGCGGGCGTAAGGCCGACAAGATACGCGCCGTTCCGCCGAAGTACGCCGGTCGCGGCCGGGGAGCGGGGACGAAGGGTCCCCGCTCCGACAGCGGTCTCTGTTATTGCGTGATGACCTTGTCTGCGCCGATGGCCTGCTTCAGGTCGTCGGCGTACCGCTTTGCGGCATCGTCCACGCTCATCTGCCCGGAAGCGACGTTGCCGGTGGCCTTCTGGATCACCCCGATGACCTTCCCGTAGTTGGCGTCGGTCGGGATGAAGCGCGCCTTCTCAAGCGCCTTCGTCGAGTCGACGAGATACGGTTGCGCCTTGAACTCCGCGACGTCGGCGGAGTCGCTTCGCGCGACCGGGTGCGGGTCTTCGATGTTCAGCTTGGCGACGGTGTCCTTGTTGTTCCACTGCGCGATGAAGGCCCACGCCGCGTCCTTGTTCTTGCTCTTCGCGGTGACGTACCAGACCGTGCCGGGGCCGCCGATGGTGAACGCCGGGCCACCGGTCGAGGTCGGATGGAGCACGTAGTGGACGTTCTTTTCGGTCGCGCTTTTGTCGAACGGAGGGTTCTGCCATCCGCCGTAGACCCAGCCGCCCTCGAAGAGCAGCGCGAGCGTGCCCTTGCCTTCGTTCTCGCGCATCGCCGTCCAGGGCTTTGTGCTCGTGAGGATCTCCTTTGGTGTGAGCCCGCCGCTGTATGTGCGCTGGTAGTAGTCGAGCGCCTTGCGGATCGCGTCGCTATTTCCGATCCACTTGCCGCTCTTGTCGATGATGTCGCCGCCGTAGGCCCACACCAGCGGCACGAATGAGTGGTTCGCGGTGCCGGTGTCACCGGCCTGACCCGCATAGAGGGCGTAGGGGATCACTCCGCTGACCTTGTCCTTGACGGCCTTCGCGCCGTTCAGGATGTCGTCGACGTTCTTGGGCGTCCAGTCGGCGCTGAGGCCGGCCTTGTCCATCGCGTCGCGACGGATGTAGAGCCAGCGCATGTCGAGCCCGTAGGGGATCGCCCAGACCTTGCCCTGGTAGCTGACTCCGTCCTTCACCGCCTGCGGATAGTTCTTCCAGTCATCCCACTGCGACACATATTTGTCGAGCGGCTCGATGTATCCAGCGTCGGCGAGCTCGCCGATCCGGTCTCCGCCGACGTGGATGACGTCGGGGACGTCGCCGCCGCCGGAGAGCGCGAGCAGCAGCTTGGTGTAGTAGTCACCGCTCGAGATCTTCTGCAGGTCGATCTTGACGTCGAGGCCGGAGTACTTCGTCTTGAGCGCTTGCGCGGCCTGGTCGACGTATTTCGGCTTCGCACCAAGCTCGTCGGGATACGAGACGGTGATCGTTCCCGAGAGCGTCGCCGCCTTGTTGCCGCCTGTCGCAATTGGCTGCGCCGACGGACCGCACGCGACGGCGAGCCCTGTCGCCGCCATCGCCTGCAGGAAGACGCGACGCGAGATCACAGGCCTGCGTTCTTCCATCTTTTCCTCCCCGCCGCACGCGCGACGCGTGCGCGCGGGCGCGTTTCGAATCATACGCGCGGGTCCTGCCGGATAATCCGCGCTCATGCCCGCCGACTGGAAGCGTGTCGCCGCCGACGCGCGCCGCGTACTCGCGAGCAATCGCCAGCGCGGGATCTCGGCCTGGGGCGGCCGCCGCTACGACTTTGTGTGTCCTTCGCCGACGCGCTATCCCTTTCAGTGGTTCTGGGACAGCGCGTTCCACGCGATCGCCCTTGTGCAGGTCGATCCAGCGCTCGCGAAGCAAGAGATCCGCTGCTTGATGCAGGGCGCCCAGCCGGATGGATTCATCCCCCACATGCTTCTCTGGGAGAAGAGCGCGCACGAGGCAGCGCTTCGCGAGTACTCGATCGCGCTCGCCGATCCGTTCTTTACCGCGACGATCCAGCCGCCGGTCGTCGCGCGCGCGGTTTTGCGCATCCATGAGGCGACCGGCGATGCCGACTTCGTGCGCGAGGTCCTGCCCCCGATCCGCCGCTTCTTCCGCTGGCTCCGCTCACAGCGCGACCCCGACGACGACACGCTCGTGGCGATCATCCAGCCCGACGAATCGGGGCTGGACGCGAGCCCGAAATACGACGAGCTCATGGAGATCTCGGCAAGCCCGCCGGAAGAAGTCCTACCCCAGCTCAGGCGATCGATGCAGCGGCTTTTCACCGCGTACGCGCCGTACCGAAGCGAGCCTGCACGCATCGCGGTCCTCGACGTCTTCACCTGGGAAGACGTCATGTTCAACGCGATCTATGGCGACGGCTTGCGGTGCCTCGCGAAGCTCTGTGCGATCGCCGGGGCCCCGGAGCGCGAAGGGGACGAGTTCGCGTCACGGGCGAGCCGCGTGCGCGCGGCGCTCGAGGCGAAGTGCTGGGACGAGCAAGCCGGTGTGTTCTGGGATCTCGCGGGTTGGAGGGAGCGGCCCGCACAGGTGCTCACGTTCTCCACGCTCTTCCCGCTGATCCTCGACGACCTCGATCCAGTCAAAGCGAAGCGGCTCGTCGACGAGCACCTTGTGAACGAGCGCGAGTTCTGGCTGCCCTACCCCATTCCGAGCGTCGCGGCGAGCGAGCCGACCTTCGACCCCGAGTGCCGCACCGATACGACGTGGCGCGGACCGACATGGGTGAACGTCAACTGGTACCTCTACTGGGGTCTCCGCGCGCATGGCCGGCGCGACGTCGCAAGCGAGCTCGCCGAGCGGACGATCCGGATGATCGAGCGGGGCGGCATGCGTGAGTTCTTCGACCCGCGGACCGGCGAAGGCGAGGGCGCACGCGACTTCGGATGGAGCACGGTCGTCCTCGACCTCATCGCGGCGGAGCACGGCAGCGGCTGACCGACGCGTCGCGGCTGGAGCCGTCCTCGCGCTCGACATTGGCGGCACGCGCTGCCTGGCCGCCGTCGCGGACAGCTCCGGAGCCCTCGGGGCGAGCCAGCGGCTCAGCACGCCACGCGCGTCCGATGCAGAGGAGCTCTTCGGGGCGATCGCCTCGCTCTGCGAGAGGACGATCGGTGATCGCGGCCGAGTCATCACGGCGATCGGTGTCGGGTGCGGCGGTCCGATGCGCGAGGGATTGGTCTCGCCCCTTCACATCCCGGCCTGGCGCGACTTTCCGCTGCGCGCCCGGCTCGCGGAGCGGTTCGGCATTCCGTGCGTGGTCGACAACGACGCGAAAGCCATGGCGCTCGGCGAATGGTGGCTCGGAGCCGGACGATCGTCGCGCGCGATGCTTGGGATGGTCGTGTCGACCGGCGTGGGCGGTGGCCTCGTGATCGCCGGGCAGCTCGTCGATGGCGCGACGGGGAACGCGGGACATGTCGGTCACGTGATCGCCTTCCCCGACGGACCCGAGTGCGATTGCGGCGCGCATGGATGCGTCGAGGCGGTCGCGTCGGGGAGCGCGATCGCGCGGCGTTACGGCGGAGATGTCGCAGCGGAGGTCGTCGCAGCGCGTGCGCGGGCTCGAGACCCTCGCGCGGGCCAGCTGTTCGACGAGGCGGGAACGGCCCTCGGACGAGGGATCGCCGCCGCGGCCGCGCTCTGCGATCTCGACCGCGTCGTCATCGGGGGTGGAGTCGCGCTAGGTGCTTGGGACTTGCTGCGGCCGCCGCTCGCCGCCGAGCTCGCGGGCGCTGCGCGCCTTCAGTTCGTGCGGGACCTGGATGTGCGTCCGGCCGAGCTCGGTGAGCGTGCCGGCCTGCTCGGAGCCGCCGCGCTCGCTTTGGGTCTCGGGCGCGTGCTGGCGCCGCCTTGATCCATTGCCCACGCATCGACGATCTCGCAAAGCAGATGGACGACGATCAGATGCAGCTCCTGGATGCGAGACGTGCTGCTCGACGGCACTCCTACGAGATGGTCGACGCCGTCGCTTCCCTGTGTTCCAGCGTCTCCGGTGAGGAGCGCCGTGACCGCGCCGGCATCATGCCCCGCCCGAAGTCCACGCAGCACGTTCTCCGACCTGCCGGAGGTCGAGATGCCGAGCACGATGTCGCCAGCGTTGGCCAGGCCACGGACCTGCCGGGCAAAGACCTCGGCATAGCCGTAGTCATTGGCGATCGCGGTCACCGTCGCTGCGTCAGCATTGAGAGCGATCGCGGCAAGCGGCTCGCGCTCGCGGCCAGCCCGCCCGAGAAGCTCGGCGGCAAGATGGCCGGCCTCGGCCGCGCTGCCGCCGTTGCCGAAAGTGATGATCTGATTACCGTTTCCGAGCGCCTCGCAGATCGCGTCGCCAAGTGCCTCGACCGCTGGAAACACATTCGCGAGCATGCCCGCGCTCTCGAGATGCTCGTCGAGCATCTCGCGCAGCCGTTGCGAAGTCACCGCGCGTGCAGCTCAGCGACGGCCGTCGAGCCCGAGCATCTCGCGCATGCGCACGTAACCGACGACCGACTCGCGATAGAGCACGCCGACGAGGGCGCCCGTGCGGACGACCGGCAGCAGCGGAAGATCCGTCATGCCGAAGCGTTCGAGCGCGGTGGTCAGGAGATCGTCCGGCGAGACCGCGGGGAGATCCGCCGCGGGAGTCATCACCGCCTCGACGGGAGTCGTCGCCCATTGGTCCTGCTCGACCTTTCGCAGATCGCCAATGGTGATGAGACCCTCTATCCGATCGCCCGACATGACCGGGATCGCGCGCAGGTTCAGTGGCAGGACGAGGTCGCGGATGAGCGCGCCGACGCGCGTGCCGCTCGGCGTGGAACGGAAGTCGGTGCTCATGAGCTGGCCGACGCGAACCGTTCCCACCGTGGAAACGATTCGCTCCTGCTGCAGGCTGGCGGATGCCGCATTGAAGAGGAAGTAAGCGATGATCCCGAACCAGATCCCGTTAAAAGTTCCTCCCAACGCAAGGCCGAACAAGTTGTACTCGGTGCCAGGGGTGAAGAGAAAGAGAGCGGCGAGCAAAACAAAACAGCCGGCCACGATCTGACCGCCACGGGCGGCGATCGCGGTCGCCCGGATCCGGTCGCCACCGTAGCCCCAGATCGCCGACCGTAACACGCGCCCCCCGTCGAGGGGAAAGCCCGGGATGAGGTTGAACCCCGCGACGTACAGGTTGATGGTGCCGAGGTAGTCCGCGATGGCCCGCACGGCCTGGAGCAGCGATCCATCCGGCACGTTGGTGCCGATCGCGGTGCTGATGAGAAAACCGGTGATGCCGATGAGGACGCTCGTCGCGGGCCCGGCACCGGCCATGAAGAACTCCGCCCGCGCCGACGGCGGCTCGCGCGTGAGGTTGGCAACGCCGCCCAACAGGAAGAGCGTGATCGACGAGACCGACATGCGGAATCCGCGCGCGACGACGGAGTGAGCGAGCTCGTGCGCGAGGACGGAGGCGAAGAAGAGGGCGGCGGTGATCGCCGAGATGATGAAGGTCTTCTGTGCTCCCCAGAGCGGGTATTGATCCGGGAAGATGCTCTCCGACAGCGACAGCACGACGAGGAAGAAGATGAGGATCCAGGAGACGTGGATCCGGATGTCGATCCCCAAAATGCGCGCGATCCGGATCGAACCGGGCATCTGCCGAGCATAGAACGAGAGGCCGCGCGAGGCGGCCTCTCGTCCTCAGGCGTTAACGCTCGTTCGAGTCGTTGATCTGACCGCGAATCTCTCCGCCGAGGAACAGGCCGTTGTGGATGTTCGCGTACGTCACGCCCGCGCGAATCGCGGCGACGAGCTCTGGGAAGCCAGTCGGCCCGGCGGGGATTCCCTGAGCAATGGGGCCAACGACGTCGGCCGCCGTGATGGTCCCCGTGACGGTGGCCTGATCAGTGGTGCCTGGCGGGCAGGGGGGCTTCGCGCCGCCGCAGAAGAACACCGAGACGCCGCCGGTCGTGCTGCGCGCGCCGAGATGGATGTGCGCGGCCGAGGCAGGTGCCGCGAGGCCGGTGTAGGTGAGCGTGAAGGTGATCGTCTGAGCGCTGTCGTCGATCACGAAGTCGAGATCGCCGGTTCCGGTGGTGGAGTTCGTCGGGACTTCACCGTACGAATTGAGGGTGGCCTTGAAGTGGGTCTTGTCGCTTCCCTCTACTGGACGGGCGATCAAGTAGCTCGCGAGCGCCAGCGTTAGCAATGCCGCGACCAGGATCTTGAGTCTCATTGAATATCCTCCCCGCGGATCTCTTGAGAGCCGGGGAAGAATACGCGCGAGCGAGGTATTCGGATCAGCAGGCGTCAGATACTGTCGGCCGATGGATGGTTATCTCGCGGTCGTCGCGAAGCGCGAGGTTCGTCGATACACCAACCGCTCGCTCGACGACGACGTCCTCACCAAGATCCTGCAGGCCGGACGGGCGAGCGGCAGCGCCAAGAACTCGCAGCCGTGGCGCTTCATCGTGTTGCGCGACCGCGCCCGCCGCGCGGAGCTCGCCGCAATGATCATGGCGCCGCGAAACCTCGAAGGATGTGCGACCGCGATCGCGGTCGTGCTTACCAACGAGCGGCTTCGGTTCGACGCGGGACGCGTCGCTCAGAACATGATGGTCGCTGCCTGGGCCCTCGGCGTCGGCAGCTGCGTGAACTCGGTCCGCCCCGATGCGCAGGATCGGATGCGCGAAGCGCTTGGGTATCCCGCGGAAGCAACCGTCGGCACGATCGTCACCCTCGGCTACCCCGCCCCGGGCGAGCCGCATCCGGATCCGAAGGCCAAGCCCGAAAAGGTGCTATCGCGTGTCGATCGCCGTCCTTTGGAAGAGATCGTGTCGTACGAGCGTTACACCAGCTAGGATGAAACCAAAACCGGAGACTGATTGGCTGTCGCTTTGAGCGAGGCTCGCTTCGGCGAGCTTGATATCCACCCCGACATCTTCCGCGCGATCTCGGACCTCGGCTTCATGGCGCCGACACCGGTGCAAGACAGGGCGATCCCGATCCTCCAAGAAGGCCATGATCTTTTCGCCCAGGCGCAGACCGGCACCGGGAAGACCGCGGCGTTCGCGATCCCCATCCTCGAGAAGGTCGATCCGAGCCTCCGGCACCCGCAGGCGCTTGTGGTCGTTCCGACGCGGGAGCTCGCGTTGCAGGTGACCCGAGAGTTCGGCGCGCTCGGTAAGTACCGTCACGCACGAGAGGCGGCGATCTACGGCGGCGTCCCATACGGAACGCAGGACCGCGCGCTCGCCCGTGGCGCGGCGATCGTGATTGGGACCCCCGGCCGGCTCCTCGACCACATCGAGCGCGGAACGCTCGATCTCTCGCACCTTTCAGTCGTCATCCTCGACGAGGCCGACCGCCTCCTCGACATGGGCTTCGCACCCGAGGTCCACCGTCTACTGCGACATTGCCCTGCGAAGCGCCAGACGGCGCTGTTCAGCGCGACGCTCAGCGTTCAGGTGCGCGACCTCGCGAGGCGCTTCACCCACGAGCCGCTCCAAGTCGCGATCGATCCCGAGAAGGCGAACATCGACAGCGTCGAGCAGGTCTACGTCGAGGTGCTCGAGCAGGACAAGGCGCGCGCCCTCGACGAGCTGCTCCGTCGATTTGACACGGACCAAGTGCTCGTCTTCCGCCATACCAAGCGCGGCGTCGACGGGCTCGACCAGCGGCTACGCAAGCGCGGGCACGACGTCGCGGCGATCCACGGCGGCATGACGCAGCGACAGCGGGAGCGCGTGATGCAGCGGTTCCGCGACGGTGAGCTGCACGTGCTCATCGCAACGAATGTCGCGGCGCGCGGGCTCCACATCGAGGACATCAGCCACGTCGTGAATTACGACCTCCCGGAAGATGCGGACGTCTTCACGCACCGCGCCGGACGCACCGGACGCGCTGGGAAGACCGGCGTCGCGATCACGTTCGTCGGCGAGTGGGATTTCGACGAGTTCGACGAGCTCCGCGAGAAGGCCGGCGTGCCGTTCCGGAAGGAAGCGCTCGAGCTCTATTCCGGCTAGGCCGGGACTTTCGCGAGCTCCTTCCGCACGATCTTCGTCGCTTCGACGACCGCGACGCACTTCTCGACGCACTCCTCGACCGTGCGCGTCTTGAGCCCGCAGTCTGGGTGCGGCCAGAGCCTCTCCGCAGGAACGTACCGCAGCCCCTTGCGGATGCCTTCCGCAGCCTCCTCAACGGTCTCGGTCGCATGGGCGTGGACGTCGACGATCCCGATGGCGAGCTCCTTTGTGAACGGGTTCCGATCGAACAAGTCGAGCCAGCGATAGCCGTAGTTCGCCATCGCGAGGTCGAGCTGGTCGACCGGCAGATCCAGGACCTGCGGGTAGATCGCCGCGAAGTCCCCATAGCAGATGTGCGAGATCGTCTTCGCGTGCAGCCCACTCGTCACGATCCCCATCGCCTCGATCGCGATTCCGATCTCCTCGGGTCTCGCATGGATCGCGGGCTCGTCGATCTGGATGTAGCGCGCGCCCGCGGCTTCGAGGTCGCGGGCCTCGTCTCGCACGAACTCTGCAAGCGCCAGCACCGCGTCACGCCGGGTTGGGTACGCCTCGTTGTACGACCAATCCAGCATCGTGTATGGACCAGTGAGCATGCCCTTCACCGGCTTGGACGTCAGCGACTGGGCGTACTGGAACCATTTCACCGTTAGGGGCTCGGTCCTGCGGATCTTTCCGGCGATGATCGGCTTGTGGTAATAGCGGTTCCCATACGAGCGGACGAGGCCACCGATTTTGAATCCTTCGAGCCGCTCCGCGAAGAACGCCACCATGTCGCCGCGATACATCTCTCCATCGACGAGCACGTCGAGGCCGATGTCCTCCTGCCGGCGGATCCACTCGGCGGTCGCCTTGCGCTCGAGCTCTTCGAGCTCGGTTGCGCCGAGCTTCCCACGAGCGTGCTGTGCCCGCGCCTTTGTCAGGTAATCGGGCTTCCCAAAGGAACCGACGGTCGTCGTGGGGAGGATCTCGCTCATGCAGGCACCTTCTCTCCGGTGACGAGCCTCGCGCCCTCGACGAGCGCGCTGAGTTTCGCGCGGGCGATGTCGCGAGGCAGATATTCGAGCGATGTCGTGGGGGCCAGCTTCAGGTGATCCTCAGGCACGAGCTTGAGGGCTCGTTCCGCGTACCTCGCGACCTCCTCGGCCGTCTCGAGCCGAGTGTTGCGAGCGTCGACGACCCCGAGAAGCACGTACTTGGTCCGGAGCGCGTCGAGCCGCTCGAAGGCCGTCGTGTCGCGGCTCCGCACGTCGATCGCGATCGCCGCCACGGGGAACGAGGCGAGAGACTCGAGGACCGCGTCCGGCGGGAAGAAGTACGTCACGAGAGCCAGCGCATGGGCTGCATCGGCGAGCCGGCCGTAAGCCTCGCGCGCGAGCTCGATGTGACGCGCCGATGCCACCACCGCCGGATCCTCGATGTCGACCATGCGCGCGCCTGCGTCATTTAGCCCACGGATCTCGCGCGCGGTCGCATCGGCGACCGCGAGGACGCGATCCTCGATCGAGCGGTAGAACTCGTCCTGCGCGAGCGTCGCGAACGTGAGAGGGCCCGGGACGGCGGCCTTCAGCTGCGCTTTCGCGACGCCGCGTGCGAACGTGTAATCCCGCACGAAGGTCTGGCCATCCGTCGCGATAGGGCCTTTGATGACGGGTTGCCGGAAGTAGGTGTTGTTGTCATAGAAGCGCTCGAGCGGTCCGCGCTCGACGCCCGACCACGTTCTCGCTACGGGCGCGAGGAGATCGTCCCAGCGGACCTGGCCGTCGTTGGTGACGTCGATCCCGGCGGATTCGATCTCGCCGATCGCGATTCGCGTCTGTGCATCGAAGACCGTCTCGAGCTCCGCGTCGTCGATCTCTTCTCGATCGTGGCGATGCAACGCTCGCCTGAGCTCCTGCGATGCGAGATCGTCGCCGATCTTCGGATACGCGCCGATCACCGTCGTCTTCATACCGGCACCTTCGCCTCTTCTCGGGGCAGCAGGCCCGCGCCTTCCGTGACGCGGCCCACGGCCTCGGGCCATTCGATCGCGTAGACGTGCACGCCCCGGACCCCGGGAAGCGCTTTGAGCGATCGCGTTTGCTCGATCGCGATCGCGACTCCCTCCGCCTCGGCGTCCGTCGCCTTGTTCATTCGGTCGAGGACCTCCCGTCCGATCGCGAGACCCGGCACCTTCGCCAAACGATCGGCCTGCTCCGCGGATCGCAGCACCAGGACGCCCGCGAGGATCGGAACGTCGCGCGAGCCGTGCCGCCGTATCTCGACCAGCCATTGGCTGAACGTGGCGAGGTCAAAGACGGGCTGCGTCTGAAAGAACTCGGCGCCCGCGGAGATCTTGTCCACCGTCTTCACCACGTCGGCGTCCATCGGCTTGGCGAATGGCGACGCCGTCGCGCCGATGACGAGCTTCGGCGCACCGGATTTGATCTCGTCGCCCGACAGGAAGCGGCCATCGCGGAGGCCGGCGGCCATTTTCACGAGCCCGATGCCGTCGAGGTCCTTGACGTTGACGGCGTCCGGATGGCTTCCCTGTTTCGGGTCGTCGCCGCTCATGAACACGAAATTCTCGATGCCGAGCGCGGCCGCCCCGAGCACATCGGCCTGCAGCGCGATGCGGTTGCGATCGCGTCCGGTCATTTGGACGATGGGCTCGACGCCCGCGTTGCGAATGATCACCGCAGCCGCGACTGCTGCCATCGCGACCATCGCACGGTTCGAATCGGTGACATTGACCGCGTCGACAAAGCCCTTAAGGGCCTCAGCACGCCGGCGGACGACCGTCGCCGACGCGCTCTTCGGCGGGTTGAGCTCGGCGGTCACGATGAAGCCGCTACCTCGTAGGCGGTCCGCGAGTGCGCTCAACGAAAAAGACCTCTCCTTTTCTATGAGAGGTCTCCCAGTCCGGTCGACGCCTCTCATCTTTCCCAGGGCTGTCCTGGGTCGGAATTGGCACCGCAGCGGGACTCCGCCGGTTGCCGAGGCGTCATCGGGCCGTTCCCTCAGCCTCTCTCGATGAAAGGGATCGCGTATGAAGTTTGAAGCGATGCTAGCACGTACACTTCGCAACTCCCATGCCGGATCGGCTCGTCGAGCGGACGCTGCGCGCCTTCAGCGACGACCTCGCGTCAGATGCTCCGGTCCCGGGAGGCGGCAGCGCCGCCGCGTACGCGGGTGCGATGGGTGCGGCGCTCGCGGCGATGGTCGCGCGTATCACGGCCAAGAAGGAGGGCTCGTCCGACAGCCCTGATTTCATTGGCGAGATGGATCGGCTCCGCGGCGAGCTCCTCCGGCTGGTCGACGCCGACAGCGCGGCCTACGCGCGCGTCGCCGAGGCCATGCGGCTGCCCCGCAAGACCGAGGAGGAGAAGAGGGCGCGGACCGACCGCCTGCAGGCGGCGCTGGTGACTGCCTCGGAGGTGCCGCTCGAGGTCGCTAAGACGGCGCGCCGGCTGCTCGAGGCCTGTGAGCGGTCCGTCGCGAGCGCCAGTCCGATGACCGCGAGCGACATCGGCGTCGGCGCGCTGCTTGCCGAGACCGCGCTCCGTGGCGCGGCCCTCAACGTGATGATCAACCTCGCTTCAATCAAGGACCCGGCGCAGGTGAAGCTGCTCTCCGAAGACCTCGACCGCACGCTCGACGGCAGCGAAGAGCAGCGCAAGCGCATTACCGACTTCGTCGAGTCGCGGATCGCGCGGTGATGCGGCTCCTCTACGGCAGGCCGGTAGCTGAGCGCATCGAAACCCGATCCGGTGAGCGAAGCGCCGCCTTGCAGGCGCGCCGCGTGGCGCCGCGCCTCGCGGTGGTCTCGGTCGGCGCTGACGCGGCCGCGAACACGTATCTCGGCCGCATCGTCGCGCGTGGCACACGCATCGGTGTCGCGGTGGACGACGTAGCGCTGCCCCATGATGCGAGCGAGCGCGATCTCACCGCGACACTCGAACGGCTCGCCCGCGATCGCGCGGTGCACGGTGTGCTGCTGCTCACTCCGCTGCCCGCAGCGCTCCAGGGCGCGAGGGTCGCTGATCGCATCGCGGTCGACAAAGACGTCGAAGGGATGAACCCTTTCAACGCAGGCCTCCTCGCCGAGGGCCGGCCAAGCTTCGTTCCGTCGACGGCCGAGGCGGCGGTCCGGCTGCTCGAGTTTTACGAGGTACCGCTCGCGGGTGTGCGCGCGGCGATCGTTGGGCGGAGCGCCGTCATCGGTAGGCCGCTCGCGGCACTACTGCTGGCCAAGGACGCGACCGTCACGATCGCGCACTCGAAGACGCCGGATCTCGCCGCGATCACGCGGGATGCCGACGTCGTGGTCGTCGGGGCAGGGCGCGCCGGCCTTCTTCGAGGAGACATGGTGCGGCCTGGCGTAACGGTCATCGATGCCGGCATCAACGTGACGCCAAGCGGCCTTGTCGGCGACGTCGACGCGGCGAGCATGACGACAGTCGCCGCCGCGTTGAGCCCCGTCCCGGGCGGCCTCGGCGCGGTGACGACCGCACTGCTGCTGCAAAACGTCCTGACCGCCGCGGAGAAGCTGACCGCAGACTGACCGCAACCCAAAGTACCTGCGGGTGGCACGGGGGTTGGCTTCGCCCTCAGGGGCCCCTGCCCCTTGGTTGCGCGCGAGCCGTCATGCCGGCCGCGCCGCTACGGCGCGCAACCGATAGCGGCGGAGCGGACCGGTAGGCGAGCGCGCGGCCCCGACCCCGCTTCGCGGTCAGGGGCCGCTGCCCCTTGGACAGGACCCGCAGGTGCCGTTTGGGTTGCGGTCAGCTCGGCTCGATATTTACGCTCAGCGGTTTCGCCGCGGCGTACGCGAGCGATGCGTAGCGCTCGGCACCCCGAAGGTCGCCGCGTTTCTTCGCCGCTCGCGAGAGTCGCATGTACGCGTCCCCCAGCTCGGCCTTGGCTTCCTGCGCTTTATATATCGCGACCGCTTCGCGCAGGCGGCGCTCGGCCCGGGTCGCGTCGCCGTCGCGCAGGTCGAGCTCCGCGAGCACGAGGGCCGCGCCGGCGATTGCGCGGTCGGCTTCCTGCCCACGCTCCGTCGCGGTAGCCACGGCCTCCTCGGCGCTCTGTCGCGCGAGCTGTGTGTCCTTCGCCTTCAGTGCGACCTCCGCCCGGGTCACGAAACAGTGGGCGAGGTACGCCGCGGGCCCCGACACCTTCGCGATCTCGATCGCGCGTGAGACGTGGGCGAAGGCAGCGTCGATGCGGCCGGCGTCGGCCGCGAGGACGGCTAGAGCGTTGTGCATGATGAGGACACCGACGAGGTCCTTGCCGAGCTCGGCCGAGGCGAGGGCCCTCTGGTAATAGCCGGCGGCCGCGTCGTGATCGCCGAGCGCCCGATAGGCGTTGCCGAGACCCTGATGGATGAACGTGATCCGGCTGAGGTCGCCGATGTCCTTGGACCACTCGAGCGCGCGGTGGTAATAGGTCGTCGCCGCCTGCGGTTCGCCGAGATCTTGCGCGCAGCCGCCGAGCGTGATCAAGGCGCGGAGCCGAAGCAGCTCATCCGGCGGCTTCGCGGTCTCGAGGCGCCGGACCAGCTCCTCGAGCATCGCACGAGCTTCGCGTGCGTTGCCCGCTACCCGGGTCGCGACGGCGAGCTGGTATGTCGCCGCGCGCTCGAGGGCAGGATCGCGGAGCTCTCTTGCGAGTCGCTGCGCGACGGTGAGGGCCTTGATCGCGTCCCGGCCCCGGTGGAGCAGATCGAGGGCGGTGCCTTCGTAGAGACGCAGTCGGCAGGTCTCGCGGACCGTAAGACCCTCTCCGTCAGCGATCTTTTCGATGCGGCGGAGCGCCTCGGCCGCTTCCGCGAACGTCAGAAGACCTGCGATCGCAGTGAGCTCGAGCTCGCGCTCCTTGCGTCCGCGCTCGGCGTCGACGTCATCGAGGAAGTACGAGGGCGACTTTCCGAGCTTTCGCGCGAGGTGCTCGAGCGACCGCATCGCCGGACGGATCTTGCCGAGCTCGATCGCGCTCACGTGCGCGCGCGTGAAGTACGGAGCCCCGAGCTGCGCTTGGGATAGACCCGAAGCGACCCGGGCCTCACGCAAGCGCTCGCCCAGCATGCGCATCGTGGGTGAGAGCGGCGCCGGGCGTCGCCGTCGCGTCCGGACCAGCGGCACCGCCGCACGCTACCCGCCGCCCGGCGCGGCGTCAATCGGCAGTCGACATCGACCAATCCACCGCGCCCTCGCCGCACGCCATGCTGGCAAGCGTCGGTTCAGTAGAATGCTCGGCGGTGAGTGAAGCACGCATTCGCGTGGTCTGTGCCGACGACCATCCGTCGGTGCGCGAGAACCTGCGATATCTCATCAACGCGGAGCCCGACCTCGAGTGCGTCGCGGTCGGTCGAGACGGCGTCGAAGCCGTGAGGGCCTGCGAGGAGCAATTGCCTGATGTCCTCGTCGTGGACGAGGACATGCCGCGAGGAACCGGCCTCGACGTGATCCAGTGGCTTTCCGCGGAGATGCCGGATCTGCCGATCATCCTCTACACGCTGAACAGCGAAGCGTGCGGCAAAGCCCAAGCGCTCGGCGCCGCTGGATGCATCATCAAGGACTCGCCCTATGAGACGTTGCTGCGAGCGATCCGCGAGGCTGGATCGCGAAGGAGCGTCGCTACTACGTAGCGAGGCGCAGTAGCAGGACGGTCGGGCGCCAACGGCGCACGACCACCTATTCCAGGCGAATGATCGGCGGGCGCTCGATGTCTTCGAAGTGGGTCGTGTCGATGAAGCGAAGCTTCCCCATCATCCGATCGAGGAGGATCGAGTGCGTGGCCGCACCGCGCGCGAAGAAATGAACGCCCTTTAAGACGTCGCCGTCGGTCACACCGGTCGCGACGAAGCGCAGATCCTTACCGCTCGCCAGGTCATCGGTCCGGTAGATCCGGTTCTCATCGACGACACCCATCTTCTTCGCGCGGGCCCGTTCTTCGTCGTTTCGGAATTTGAGACGGCCGAGCAGCTCGCCACCCACGCAGCGAAGGGCCGCGGCCGCGAGGACGCCCTCGGGCGCCGCACCGATCCCCATGAGCGCATGGACGCCGGTCCCAGCGATCGCGATCGACAGGGCACCCATGAGATCGCCGTCTTCGATCAGCTTGATTCGGGCACCCGCGGAGCGGACCTCGTTGATGAGCTTTTCGTGGCGCGGACGATCGAGGATGACGACGGTCAGGTCGCTCACGTCGCGGTTGAGCGACTGAGCGATGATCCGGAGGTTCTCGGCGACCGGTCGGTCGAGGTCGACCCGGCCCTTCGCGGGCGCCCCGACCGCGAGCTTCTCCATGTACGTGTCGGGCGCGTGGAGCAGCCCGCCCGGCTCTGAGAAGGCCATTACCGCGACTGCGTTCGGCCGGCCTTTCGCGGTCGGGTTCGTGCCCTCGAGCGGGTCGACCGCGATGTCGACGGCGGGACCGTCGCCGCGGCCGACCTTCTCGCCGATGTAGAGCATCGGCGCTTCGTCACGCTCGCCCTCGCCGATGACGATCGTCCCATTGAAGCGGGCGTCTTCCATGCTGCGGCGCATCGCTTCGACCGCGGCCTCATCGGCGGCGTTGTTGTCGCCGTGACCCATCCAATGCGACGCGGCGATCGCGGCCGCCTCCGTGATGCGCACGAGCTCGAGGCTGGATGGACGGTCGCGCGGGATCCTCTCGAGCGGCGGCGTGACCGGGGTCGTCGTGGCCATCGCGCGCAACGCTAGTGCGTTCGGACGCCCCGCGCTTTCGCCAGCCGCTCTGCCGCAGCCTCGATGAGCGGCAATGGGTCGGCCATCGCGCGCGCCGCGGGCACACCGTCGCTCGCGACCTCGATCCGCTCGAGGGTGAGGACCTCGTGGCCCCTCCCGAGCGATCCCGCGACCGCCGCGACCGGCACGTTCGCACGATGAGCCGCGTCGACCACCGCGCCGGTCAGCTTGCCGAACCCGCTCTGCCGATCGATCCGCCCTTCGCCGGTGATCACGAGATCCGCGCCGACGATCCTCTTCGCGAAACCCACCGCGCCGAGCACGAGCTCGGCCCCCGACACGAGCCGCGCGTCAAGGAACGCCAGCAGTCCCGCGCCGAGACCGCCGGCCGCGCCAGCGCCGGGCACGTCCCGGATCGGACGGCCGACGAATCGCTCGACGACATCGGCGTATCGGCCGAGCGCGGCGTCGAGCTCATGGACGACTTCTGGGCTCGCGCCTTTTTGCGGGCCATAGACCGCCGATGCGCCTTGAGGCCCGAGCAGCGGGTTACGCACGTCGCACGCCACATCGATGCGCACGCGGACGAGCCGCGGATCGGTCTGGCCATCGATGCGCGCGAGATGGGCGAGCGGGGCGCCTCCCTCGGAAAGGTCGCGGCCTTCGCGGTCGAGGAACCGATAGCCGAAGGCGCGCGCCATTCCGGCGCCGCCGTCATTGGTCGCGCTGCCGCCGATTCCGACAACGAGCCGGTGCGCGCCGCTTGTCGCTGCCGCGAGGATCAGCTCTCCCGTCCCGAGCGTGGAGGTGATGCGCGGATCCCGCTCATCCGCGCGCAACAGAGGCAACCCGCTCGCGGCAGCCATCTCGACCACAGCTGTGGTGCCGTCGCCGAGCAGCCCCCACTCGGCGTCGATTTCGCGCAGCAATGGATCGTGGACTCGCGCGGTGCGAAGCGTGCCTTTTGTCGCGCGGACCAACGCATGCACAGTCCCTTCGCCGCCGTCGGCGAGCGGGACCTCTTCGATGTGCGCGTCGGGCCACGCGCGCCGGACGCCGCGTCCGATCGCGGCCGCGACGGCGACCGCGTCGGCCGAACCTTTGAACGATTGGGGAGCAACGATGACCCGCGGCGCGGGCACACCGGAATGATATGTATCCTCAGAGACATCCTCACCGCTTCCGACCCCGTCGCTATTGCGCGCGATCCGGAATCGCTCGCACGATCGTGGTCCGAGCTCGCCCGGCGTCGCGCACACCCGACGGTCTTTCTCACACCGGAATGGCTCGCCGTCGCGCGCGCCCACGATCCGCGCGAGCAGCTGACGCTCGAGATCGGGACACAGGGCATCGCGGCGCTCGCGCGGGACAAGGACGGCACGATCAGCTTCGCCGGAGGCGAGCTCACCGACGAGCAGGATGTGGTCGCACGCGCGTCAGATGTTCCGGTCGTCGCGGAGGCGCTCGCGGCGTGGATCGCCGACCAGCGCATCGGTCGCACCGTTTTTTCGTATGTGCCCGAGGAGGTCCCGACCGCTGAGACGCTTCGCACATGCCTGACAGCGAGCGGCTACGACGCGAACGTCGAGCGCCTCGTGACCTCGCCACGGCTCGACCTGCCCGCCGACTTCCCGGCTTACCTCCAAAGCCTCACAAAGAAGGAGCGGCACGAGCTGCGGCGCAAGATGCGGCGGCTCGAAAGCGGCCGCGAGGTGCGGTTCCGCTTCGCCGACCAGAGCGAGCGCTCTGAGGTCCTCGACCGCTTCGTGGCGCTGCATCGGCGCTCGCGTGGAGAAAAGGCCGATTTCATGACGGCGGAGAACGAGCGCCTCTTTCGGGACGTCGCCGATGCGCTCGCGTCGCGTGGATGGCTGCGGCTGGGCGTCCTCGACGTCGACGGAGCGGTCGCGGCCGTCCTCTTCGGATGGAAGTACGAGGGAACGATGGCCCTCTACAACGCGGCCTACGATCCCGATCTGGCCTCGCTGTCCGTTGGCATCGTTTCACACGCGTACGCGATCCGGGACGCGATCGGTGAGGGAGCCCGCGCGTACGACCTGTTGCGCGGAGGCGAGCCGTACAAGTACGACCTCGGGGCCGACGACCACTGGCTCGTGCGCCTTGTGGCGGAACGCCGATGACCCGCCGGATCGCGATGCTCTCGGTACACGCCTGCCCGCTGGCGAAGCTCGGCGGACGCGACTCGGGAGGCATGAACGTGTACGTGCGCGAGCTCGCCCGCGATCTGGGCGCGCGCGGACATCGGGTCGATGTCTTCACCCGCTGGCGGGAAAAGGACGACCCCCGCATCCAACCCCTGGGACCCAACGGCCGAGTGATCCATATTCAGTCGGGACCCCTTGGCTACTGGCCGAAGATGGCCGTGTTCGAGCATCTCGACGAGTTCACCGAGAAGCTGATCGCCGAGGTCGAGCAGGAGCAGCGCTCTTACGACGTCATCCACGCCCACTACTGGCTCTCGGCGAAGGTCGCGCGCACGCTCGAGGAGCGGTGGAGGGTGCCGGTCGTCCAGATGTTCCACACCTTGGGCCTCGTGAAGCGCGAAGTGATGGATGAGGACATCGACGGCGAGAGCGACATCCGGACCGAGATCGAGCGCGAGAGTGTCCGGAAATCGGCGGCGATCGTGGCCGCGAGCCACATCGAGCTCGGCGAGCTCCGCCGGCTCTACCGCGCCGATCCGGCAAAGGTCGCGGTGATCCCGTGCGGCGTCGACCCCAACGTCTTTCATCCCATCCGTCAGGCGGACGCGCGCGAGCTGCTCGGACGCGATCAGTGCGAGCGGCTGATCTTGTTCGTCGGACGGATCGAGCAGATCAAGGGGATCGATGTTCTGCTCAGAGCCCTTGCGCTGCTGTTCTTTCGGCATCCCGACCTTCGGAAGGAGGTGTGCCTGCTCGTCGTCGGTGGCGCGCTCGATCCGGGCGACGACGCCCCGGAGACCGAGAAGATCGTCGAGCTCAGGCGCTTGGTGCACGAGCACCGCATGGAGGCGAACGTCGCCTTCGTGGGCTCCCGAGATCAGGAGCAGCTCGCGCTCTATTACGCCGCCGCCGATCTCTGCGCGGTGCCGAGCCTCACCGAATCCTTCGGCCTGGTCGCGCTCGAAGCGATGGCCTGCGGGACGCCGGTCGTCGGCACTCGCGTCGGAGGCCTGCAGACCGTGATCGCCGACGGCGAATCAGGCCTACTGGTCCCGGCCGGGGACTACCAGGCGCTTGCGGACGCGATAGCCCGAGTCCTCACCGACGCGCGCCTGCGCATGCACCTCGCGCACGGCGCCCGCGAGCGAGCGGAACGGTTCACGTGGCACCACGTCGGCGACCTCGTGAGCGACCTCTACGAACGCATCCTTGCTGGGCGCGCCGAAGAGATCCGCGCGTAGTGGCGGACGCGTTCGACATACCCCGGCGAGCGATGGCGATCTTCGCGCACCCAGACGACGTCGACTTTGGCTGCTCCGGGACGATCGGCTCATGGATCGCGAGCGCCGGAACCGACGTCACCTACTGCGTCATCACGAGCGGGCAAAAGGGAACGCACGATCCGAAGATGAGTCCCACGCAGATGGCGAAGACGCGCGAGGCGGAACAGCGCGCCGCTGGCGAGGCCATCGGGGTCAAGGAATTCGTGTTCCTCGGGCATCAGGACGGCGAGCTCGAGCGAACGATGGAACTCCGTGGCGAGCTATGCCGGGTCATCCGGGAGCACAAGCCAGACGTGGTGTTCACGAACGATCCCTGGAGCCATTACCAGGTCCATCCCGACCATCGCGTTGCCGGGTGGAGCGCTCTCGACGGCGTCATCGCGGCGCGCGACCATTTGTTCTTCCCCGAACAGCTGCGGAACGGCCTCAAGAAGCACCGCGTGTCTCGCGTGCTCCTGTTCGGCACGCGGGATCCAAACATCTGGTTCGACATCAGCTCGTCGCTCGACGGCAAGATCGCCGCGCTGAGGTCCCATCGCAGTCAAGTGGGTGGACGGCGCGGCTTCGCCGAGCGCATGCGATGGTGGGCAAAGAACACCGGATCCGCCTGGAATCTGCCGGCCGCGGAGGCATTCCGCTACATCGAGCTCGCCTAGGCTCGTCCGTCGTGGACGAGGAGATTCCCCTCGGCGGCAATCTCAACGAAGCGGTCCGCATCGGAAACACCGTGCGCCGTCGTGCGGGACCCTGGACGCCGGCGGTGCACGCGCTGCTGCGCTTCCTCGAGCACGAGGGCTTCCCCGCGCCGCGCGTCCTCGGGATCGATGAGCGGCATCGGGAGATCCTGACGTACATCGAGGGCGAGGCGCACCCGGGCAATCCGATCCCGCTCCCTGCCCGGGTCTTCGGTGAGGAGCATCTGATCGACTCCGCGCGGCTACTTCGCCGCTATCACGACGTGGTCGCACGCTTCGCACCACCACTCGCCGCGCGTTGGCGCCTCGTAAGCCCCGAGCCACACGAGCTCATCCTGCACAACGATTGGTCGCCGTGGAACGCTCTTTTCCGTGACGGCAGGCTCGCCCTCATCCTGGATTGGGACCTCGCCGGGCCCGGCCCGCGCATCTGGGACATCGCGAACGCGGCGTACTGCTGGGTCCCGCTGATCGCGGATGCGAGCGCGATCCCGGCACAAGAGGAGCGCTCCCGCCGTCTTCGCCTGTTCGTGGATGCGTATGGTCTCGAGGATCGGAGCACGCTGATCTCGGCGCTGCGCGCGAGGCTCATCTACGTCGGGCAGTTCATCGACGAGCAGGCAAGACTCGGCGACCCCGGGATGAAACGGCTCGTCGGCTGGGATACGCCGCGTCGGATGTTCGTCAACGACGCCGGCTATCTCGATCGGCATCGGGATGCGTTCGAGCGCGCGCTGGTCTCCTAGGACACCGCGCCGAGAACGGCGGCGATCCTCTCTTCATCGCACACCCAACCATCGCCGCTTGGCGCGAGGTGCATCAGCCGCTGCGCCTGGGTGATCCAGCGAATGCCCACCAGCTGGCGCTGCACCTCGGCGGCTTGCTCGAAGAGGCGCAGGTCCGCGGCACGATCGCGGTCGCGTTCGAGAGCGATCACGATCCCGTCGACCGCGTCGGGTCGCGCATCGAGGACATCGACCACCGATCGCGCGAGACGGGAAGCGTCCGCGATTGACACGCCCTTGCGGCGTGCGAGATCGAGCTCCAGCGATCCGAGCTCGCTGCCAGGACGGCAGAGGTGCAGCGGGAACATGCGCGCGAGCGCGGATGCCGCGGCAAGCGTCGGCGCCCAACCGAGGTACGGGCCGAAATGAGGAGCATTTCGGTCGAGCTCGACGACCGCGGCGATCTGTGGCGGGGCGGTCGAGACGCGCAGGGCGACGAGCACCTCGATGCCCTGCGTGCGATTGAACGGTGGGTCGAGCCGCTCGAGCAGGACACGCTCGAGCAGCGCCGCCTCGTGCTCCGATGCCGCGGGCGCGATGAGAATCCGGCGGACACGCCGAACCATGCCGCGCAAGCCGGGCCGATCGAGGCTGGCCGACCAGTAGCTGCGCACACGAGATCGCAACACTCCCGCCCTGCCGACGTAGAGAACCCGGCCGCGGCCGTCGACCAAGAGATAGGCGCCGGGCGCCGCGGGAATCGCCGCGAGTCGATCCGGAGCGACGGCGAGCATCGCGCCGAGGCTAACCGGTCGGAGCTAATGCTTGAAGTGCCGCCGACCGGTGAAGAGCATCGCCATGCGGTTCTTGTTCGCGGTGTCGATCATCATCGCGTCGCGCAGTGATCCCCCCGGCTGGATGATCGCGGTCACGCCCGCGCGCGCTGCGACCTCGATCCCATCGGGGAACGGGAAATACGCATCGGAAGCCATCACGGCCAGACGTGCATTCTCGCCAGCTTTCCGGACGGCGGTCTCGACGGCGACCACACGGGACATTTGTCCTGGCCCGACGCCGACGGTGGCGAGCCCCTTCGCGAGAACGATCGCGTTCGAAACGACGTGCTTGACGCAGCGCCACGCGAAGAGCAGGTCGGTGAGCTCCTCGAGGGTGGGACTGCGGTCGGTAACTACCTTGAACGAGCCCTCGTCGGTCGAGATCTCGTCGGGCGTCTGCACGAGCATGCCGCCGGCGACGCGCTTGAAATCGAACGCGCCGCCGTCCTGGCGCATGAGCTTGCCGCCGACGAACGCGTGTCCGGGCACCGCGAGGATCTCGAGGTTCCGGCGATTGCGCAAAATGGGCAGCGCTTCGTCCTCGTAGCCCGGCGCGACGATCGCCTCGTAAAAGGTCCCCTCCATGGCCTCGGCGAGCTCGCGAGTGACGATTCGGTTCGCGCCGACGATGCCGCCGAACGCCGACACCGAGTCGCACATGAACGCGCGGCGGTACGCCTTGGTGATCTCGTTGTCCGACGCGATCCCGCACGGGTTCTGATGCTTGATGATCCCAACGGTCGGCTGAGGAAAATCCGTGGCGATGCGCCAGGCCGCGTTGACGTCGAGCATGTTGTTGAAGCTCGTCGCCTTCCCGTGCAGCTGCTGCATCGCGGTCATCGCGCCGTCCTCGCCGCGGAGCGCGTAGAACGCGGCGTGCTGGTGCGGGTTCTCGCCGTAGCGCAGGTCGCGGACCTTGCGGAGCGATAGGGTCAGCTCGTCGGGGAACATCACGCCGGCGTCGCTGGTGAAGCGCCCGGCGATCGCGGCGTCGTAGGCCGCGGTGTGCGAGAAGGCTTCGGCGGCGAGCATGCGGCGAGTCTCGAGCGAGACCTCCCCGCGCTGGCGCAGCTCGTCGAGCACCGGCGCATATCGCTCGGGCCGCGCGATCACGACGACCTGCTCGTAGTTCTTGGCGGCGGCGCGGAGCAGCGTCACGCCGCCGATGTCGATCTGCTCCAGCAGCATCGTGCCGCTCTTACCTGCGTGGACCGCCTCGGCGAAGGGGTAGAGATTCACGGCGACGAGGTCGATGGGCTCGATGCCTTCGCGCGCGAGCTCTTCGCGATGGCCCGGGTCGTCGCGCTGCGCGAGGAGCGCGGCGTGGATCTTCGGGTGCAGTGTCTTCACCCGTCCGCCGAGAAGCGCGGGACTGCCAGTGATGTCCTCGACCGAGCGCGCCGTGATGCCCTCGCTCGCGAGCGCGGCGCGAGTGCCATCGGTGGCGACGAGATCCCATCCGAGCTCACTCAGCGCGCGCGCGAATGCGACGAGACCGGTGCGATCAGAGACAGAGAGGAGGGCTCGCAGCGCGGCTAGTATAGCCACTCCATGCCGTTCGATCCCCAGCACTTCGTTGACCGTTTCTTCCAGCCGTTCAACAGCGAATCCCGTTTCTACTGGCCCGCGGTGATCGCCGTCGGCGTCGCGCTCGTCGCGAATATCGTTTGGTACAACTGGCGCACGCGCGCGACGCCTCCGCCCGAGCTCGGCGTCCGACCGTGGGCGTTCTGGACGAACGTGATCTTCATCATCTGGCTCGTCGTCCTGTTGATCGCGAAGACGCCCTTCTGGGTGATGGCGATCTCGATCGTGGCCAATATCGCGCTCATCGTCTACATGTACTGGTTCTACCTTCCACCACGGGAGAACGCCTACGAGCGCGAGCGCCGTCGCCGTGCGTACTTCCCGCAGCCCGCTCGACGCAAGCGCCGGCGCCGCTAGTCGGCCGGACTCCAGCTCACGTCGAAGCTCGTGTAACGCGGCTCCCCCGACGCTTCGGCGCGCTCGACCGCGTCGACCTGCGCCGAACGTGGACCGCGCCATAGCCAGTGTTCGAACGCCGCGAGCGTCTCGACATCGCCCTCGGCCACGATCCCTACGGTGCCGTCAGGACGATTCCACACCCGGCCGGTGAGGCTCAGGCGCGATGCTTCGCGCACCGCCGTGGCGCGGAAGTTCACTCCTTGCACGAGACCGCGAACGATGAACCGGGCGCGCGCCATCAGCGCTTCTTGCGTGCCTCCATCGTCGCGGCGAGCCCGCGCGTGTTGACGATGGACCCCTCGGTGGCCCAACCACGACGAGCGGTTCCGATCGCGAGGTCCATCCACTCGAGCTCCTCAATCGCGTGCGCGTCCGAGTTCGTGACCAGCGTCGCACCGCGTTCGATGGCCTTGCGGATCCAGGTGTCTGGCAGGTCGAGTCGCTCCGGACCTCCGTTCACTTCGATCCATGTGCCGGTCTCGACCGCGGCGGCGATGACCGCGTCGAGGTCGACAGCGTGCGCCTCGCGCTTCTCGAGCAGCCTGCCGGTGGGATGCGAGACCGCCGTCACGAGCGGATGCCGCATCGCGCCCGTCACCCGTGCGGTCATCTGCTCGCGGGTCTGGGCGAACGAGGAGTGGACCGAGGCGCTCACGATGTCGAGCTTCGCGAGGATCTCGTCGGGATAGTCGAGCTTGCCGTTCGCGCGGATGTCCACCTCGGTGCCGACGATGATCCGAAACGGCGCGAGCTCGGTGTTGAGCCCTGCTGCCTCCGCCAGACGGGCCTGGATGCGCTCCGGAGACAATCCGTACGTCATGCCGAGGCCCGGTGAGTGGTCGGTCACCGCGAGGTACGCGTATCCCTTCGCCTTCGCACGTCGCGCCATGTCCGCGAGCGGATCGCGGCCATCCGTCCAGCTCGTATGGGTGTGCAGGTCGCCTCGGACCTGCTCGACCCCGACGAGCTTCGGCAGGGCGTGCGCCGCGGCCGCGTCGATCTCGCCTCGATCCTCACGCAGCTCGGGCGGGATCCAATCGAGGCCGAGCGCACCATACACGTCCTCCTCTGTCTCCGCGGCGATCTCCTGCCCGCGCGCTTCCGCGCCGACGCGGTAGAGGCCGTATTCGTTCAACAGCAGCTTCCGGCGAAGCGCGAGGCCGCGGAGCCGAACGTTGTGCTCTTTCGAGCCGGTGAAATAGAGGAGGGCAGCGCCGTAGGAGGCCGGCGGCACGACCCGGAGGTCGATCTGCAGGCCGCGCGACACGACGACCGACGACTTGGTCTCCCCTTGCGCGAGGATGCGCTCCACGGTCGGTCCACGAACGAACGCCTCCATGATCGGCGCCGCGCTCTCCGAGGCGACGACGATGTCGACGTCCCCGATGGTCTCGCGATAACGCCGCAGGCTCCCCGCGATCGAGATGCGCTCGGCGCCGGTCGCCGCCCTGAGGTACGCGACCATCTCGTTTGCCGCCGCTCTCGCCTCGTGAAGCAGCGATCGGCCGGTGCGCTGCTTGAGAGCGGCGATGGACTTAAGGATGTTCTCCTCGGTCTTCGCTTGGATCTTCGGTAGCTGCAGGAGCCGGTGATCCTTGGCCGCTTCCTCGAGCTCGTCGATCGAGGTGATCTTCAGGTGGTCGTAGATCGTCCGCGCCGTCGCCGGTCCGACGCCCGGGACGCGAAGCAGCGTGAGCAGGCCCGGCGGCACCGCCGCCTGCAGCTCCTCGTGACGCTTCGAGCGACCGGTCGTGACGAGCTGTTCGATCGCCTCGGCGACGGATGGCCCCACCTTGGGGATTTCCTTGAGGCGTTTTTCCTCGACAAGCTTCGAGAGCGGCTCTCGCAGATCTCGGATCGCGCGCGCGGCCGCGCGGTAGGTGACGGCACGGAAAACGTTCTCGCCTTTGAGCTCGATGAGGTCGCCGATCTCGTCGAGGACCTTCGCGATGGCGTCGTTGCCGATGGCAAGTGCGTCGAGAGGCACCGGGCGATGCTAGGACTTGTTCGGTGCGCCCCTTGCGAGCTCGAGCATGTCGTACGCGGTCTCGGTCTCGCCACGCGCGCGTAGCTTGCGTGCGTACTCAGTCGCGATCGCGGCGCGATCGGCAAGATGGTCGAGACCGGTGACGAGCCGGATGGCGTCGCGGTAGGCAGCGTCGGAAGCGGCGAAGTCCTTGCGTGCATCTTCGGCGGCACCGATGACGCGGAGCGCGCTCGCGCGCTGGCGGTCGTCGTGTGCGGTCGCGAGGGCGCACTCGGCGCGCCGTGCGACCTCGATAGCGCCGGCGAGGTCTCCGGTCCCAAGGAGGACTCGCGCGAGCTCTGTCTCAGCGACGGCGACCATGTGCTCGTCGCCGAGCGCCGAGGCGCGATCGCGACAACGCTCCGCCATGTCGCGCGCCTCATCGAGCTTGCCCTGGTCGATGTGGACCCAGGCGAGCGAGTGGAGCACGGAGAGCTCGTGCGCCGCGTCCGAGATCCGCTCGAAAATGTCCTTGGCCCGCTCGTACGCTCCGATCGCCGCGTCGAGATCACCCTCGTCGTAGTGCGCCACGGCGATGCCCATGTAGCTGCGAGCCGCGACATCCATCTCTGAGGCCCGTGTCGCGAGCGCGAGAGCGGCTTCGTAGGTCGCGAGCGCCTTGGCCGTTCGATTGGTGCGGCGGTAGGCCGTGCCGAGCGCGACGAGAACGCGTGACCGCAGGCGCGTGTCGATCACTTCATTGCGTTCGATCGTGTCGCGCGCGGCTTCGAAGGATTCGATCGCGGCGACGAGCTGGCCGATCCGGCCATATGCCGACCCGCGAAGGTGCAGGATGGCGGCAACGTCCGCGGCGTCGGCGACCGGATCGAGGAGCGCGAGCGCGTCGCTGACGTGCTGGAAGGCGCTCTCGGTCTGATCCTCCGCGAGCTCGGCCTGCGCGAGGATCCTCAGGAGTTTGCCGCGCTCGGCCCGCGCCGGGCCGTATCCGAACGCGACGTTGACCTCGGCGCGCACCGCGCTCCAGTCAGACCGCTCGGCGGCGGCTTCGGCAGCGACGCGGTGGAAGTGGACCCGCTTGGTAGCGCTGAGCGGCTGATCGCCGACGAAGTACTCGATCCCCCGCCCCAGGCGTCCGGCGATGATCTGCAGCGACCGAAGCGACGGGCGCACGAGGCCCGCCTCGACCTGGCTAATGAAGCCCTTGGTAAGCTCCTCGCCCGCAAGCTGCGCTTGACTCATACCCAGCTCGCGGCGAGCGGCGCGCACACGCTCGCCGAGCGTTACCGGCTTCTGCGCGGTCTCGAGAGGACTTGCCACCGACGCTATGACACTCCCCAGTGCCTATTGTCACGAGCGAGGACAAGTTCGCCACTAATCTTGGACCGAACTGACAGAACTGTCAGATTGACCCTGCGAATTCGGCGTCCCTAGACTCGGAGCAGGATACTCATCCAGGTGGCGGGGAGACAATGGAGGAGGCAAGGATGAAACCGATCCGTCCGGTCCTGCGAGCGCTGTTCATCGCCGCACTGGTTCTCTCATTCATGGCCGCCGCCGCGGGGCGTGCTTGGGCCGATCCGATCGTTGTCACCGACCCCGTTGTGGCCCCCGCCGATCCGATCGTGGTCACCGACCCGGTCCCGGCCGATCCGGCGCCGAGCGTTGACATTCCGCAACTTCCGACCGACTCGCCCGACGATCCGGAGTTCGACTAGCCCGCAGTTCGCACGCGCGTGTGCGCATACTTCGCACATGCCCGCCACGACGACCGATCGGCGACAGCTTGTCGAGATCGACGGCAAACAATTCCTTTTCCAACATGGCTACCGCTTCGGCAAGGTCACGTACGTCACGCGCCTGCCGCTCGGCAAGAGCATGACGGTCTGGGCGCCAGGTCACCTGTCGGCCAGCGAGGTCGAATCCGTGGTGCGTGGCGACAACCCCTGGATGCTGGAGTGAGGTAGACGCGCGCGATCGTTCAGCGCGTCCGGTCAGCGTCGGTCACGGTCGGCAGCGAGCGCGTGGGCGAGATCGAGCGCGGCCTGGTGGTGCTCCTCGGCGTGGGCGCGACCGATCGCGCGCAGGACGGCGAGCGTCTTGCCTCCAAGATCTCCGGGCTCCGCATCTTCGATGACGCGAGCGGCAAGATGCAGCTCGCGCTTGGCGACGTCGACGGTGCCGTACTCGCGGTACCGCAGTTCACCCTTTATGGCGATGCCCGCCACGGCAGGCGGCCGGAGTTCACCGCCGCCGCCCCGCCGGACGTCGGCCGCCGCCTCTTCGACGGCTTCTGCGGAGTGCTCCGTGGAGCGGGCCTCACCGTGCGGCAGGGCCGCTTCGGCGCCACGATGACCGTCGCGATCGAGGCGGACGGTCCAGTGACCCTTGCGCTTTCGACGGATGGCTGGCGCGAGAGCGACCTCGGGACATCTGGCTGATGGACCACGCCGACCACGTCGGGCTACTCGCTCGCGGGTTCCAACAAGGCGAGGGCGGCGAGTGGGCGGATCTCGGCGCGGGAACGGGAGCCTTCACGCTCGCGCTTGCCGATCTGATCGGTCCCTCCGGCGTCATCCATGCCGTTGATCGCGATAGAGCCGCTCTCGCCGAGCTGCGAGCCGGGGCCGTGTCGTCGGTACCGGTCGCGCAGATCCGGACGGTCGTTGCCGACTTTACGCGGCCGCTCGGCCTGCGCGATCTGGACGGAGTGGTGATGGCAAATTCGTTGCATTTCGTCGAGGACAAGCTGCCGCTCCTTGGCCTTGTTCGCAGCTACCTCCGCAAAGGCGGGCGCTTACTGCTCGTCGAGTACGACAGCGACCGTGGCAACCAATGGGTTCCGTTTCCAATGTCCTTCGCGACCTGGAGCGAGCTCGCGTCCGATGCGGGTTTCGCCGAGACCCGACGCCTCGCAGCGGTGCCAAGTCGATTCCTTGGCCGGATCTATTCCGCTTTGAGCCTCGCGCCGTAGTCACGAACGCTAGCTTCG
>Ga0209474_10000864_pt1 | contig 31125 bp, 24 predicted proteins | sample GraSoiAngelo_145_FD_185902 | JGI IMG/M metagenome (GOLD analysis project Ga0209474, IMG submission 185902) | Grasslands soil microbial communities from the Angelo Coastal Reserve, California, USA - 14_1009_05_20cm (SPAdes) (version 2) | ecosystem: Environmental > Terrestrial > Soil > Grasslands...
ACAAGTGTCAACGCGTCCCTGCGAGGAATTGAAACAAGACTTGGAGTCGAATGGGGAAATCAGCCTACTTGGTTGGTCATAAGGAACAGGGGACGCATCTCGAAGCTCGCGTACTGCGGACGCAGCCGCTCCGTGTTGTATTGCTCTTTAACGTTGACAAGTTTTTTCGTGGCGGTAACGGTTTCGAGCGGAATGTTGTCGTAGTGGCCGTTCTTGAGAACAACCAGGCGTCCGCTGATATTTTTAAGTAGCAGATCCAAGGCAAGGTTGCCATAGGCCATCGGCGCGATGGAGTCAATGGCGTCGGGATCGCCGCAACGCACGAGATAGCCGAGCTTTTGGTTGATGACGTCAATTCTTTTTCCGTTATTGAATTTGGCGGAGAGGTCGCGCACTCTTTCCGCCACGATTTCCCCTATGCCGCCGAGTTTTTTGTGGCCGAAGGCGTCGGCCTCCACGCCCTCAAAAACCATTTCGCCGCCTTCGAACATCGCTCCTTCTGAGACGAGAACAATCGAGTACTTGCTGGGATTCTTGCGGCGGTCGGCAACCAGCAGTTCGGTGAGGCGTTCGATATTGAATTTGAATTCGGGAATCACGCAGCGATTGGCGGCGCCTGCCATGGTGGGAAGCATAGCGGTGAAACCGGCGTAGCGGCCGAAGACTTCCAGCACCATGAAGCGCTCGTGAGAGCCGGCGGAAGTGCGCAGGCTATTCACCATCTGAATCGTGCGCGTGACGCAAGTACTGAAGCCGATGCAGTAGTCCGTGCCAGGAACGTCGTTGTCCATGGTCTTGGGAATGCCGATGACTTTGAAGCCTTCTTTGTGCAGGCGAACACCGTAGCTCAGCGTATCGTCGCCGCCGATGGGAACGAGAGTGTCAATGCCAAGCCACGCCAGATTCTTGAGAACTTCGGGCGTTAAGTCATTCTTTTCCGCCGTGAATTGGCTGCGCAGATGGTCTGGGACATTCGCTTTACTGACACGCCCCGGATTGGTACGCGATGAATGAAGAAAGGTGCCGCCGGTGCGGCCCGCGCGATCGACGGTTTCTTCGTCCAGAAGGAAGAAATTGTCGGAATTGTCGTAGTCCTTCTCGCGGACCATGTCTACCAAGCCGGCCCAGCCATGACGAATGCCAATGATCTGATAGCCTTCGCGCAGGGCGCGGAGAGTGACGGCGCGGATAGCGGGATTGAGGCCGGGAACGTCGCCGCCCCCGGTGAGGATGCCGATGACCCCTTTCTTGGTCTTGACGTTTGCCATGTATTGATAGATCGCCTTTTCGTGAGATGTCGAACAGAGAATTATCCCCTTTGCCGCGAGTTTTAGGAAGGGCTTGAAGAATGATTCATTTTCTCGCACGAATGCATTCAAAAAATAAAAAAGGCGGACTGTGACCCGTCCGCCCTTCTTGGCTCAAGCTGATTGCGTGTGTTTACGGCGCTGGTGTTGCTGCCATCTGTTCCGTGGCGTCTTGAATTGTGAGCATGTCGGTGCGGACTTTTTCCCACTCGAGCAGAGTGAGCCCCTGCGACGCGAAGAACTTCCGGATTTTGGCGGAATCCCAATTCATGACTTTTTCCATGACGGGAACGAGCACGCTCATGGCGTTATCGCTGAGCACGGTGCGCTTGGCCACGCGGCTGATGAACTTGGCCTCGCTCACCGCGATAGTCAAGCCGTCGTATTGATTGACATGCATCATCACCGGTAAATCGGAGCTGCCGTCGCCCATGTAAATGATCTGGTCATGGCTGATGCCGAGGGTCGCGCGAAGCTCTTCCAGCACAGTGATTTTGCCCCAGCCTGCGGAGGCGCGAATGATGGAGTCGACTTCGCCCGCTTCGTTGTAGCGGAAGCGCGTGCCGAAGATGTGATCCGGCGGAACGATGCCTTCGAGCGCCGATTGAATGATTTCCTGCGGCGCCGCGGAAATCACATTGAAATGGAATTTGTAGCCTTCGCTAAAGCTGTCAAGCGTGCGCGCGAAGAGCGCCACGTCGTGCTTCAGGCGGATGCGCTTGCCGGTCTCGATGAGATGCTCGCGCCGGACACGCCGAAAATCCGGGTCATGCAGTATGAGATAGCTTAGCTCGGCGCCTTGTTGGACGAGATTGATTTCCGCCAAGCCTTTGACCTTGTCGTGAAACCCGTGAAAGCCGATGAGCTCGCTCAGCACCACTCCAGAGTCGTTGAAGCTGAGTGTCTGGTCGAAATCGCTGGCCAGCAAGTATTGTTTCGCCATGTACTGGTACTCCTTTAGGTTTCTTTTCCTATTTCCCTATAGGGTTGAACGACTCTGGGAAGTCTGCACCCTCTAACAACACCTTAACTGCGTTAATTGCAGAATCCCCCACGAATTATTTTGATAGGTGGGATGCGATAAAAATATGAACAAATCATTATACCCCGATTTAGATGCGAGGCGTGCATAACAGGTTAGAAAGAAAGGAGATGCATGTAGAAAGGACACTAGAAGTGTATAAATTCCGTCCCCAGAAGAAGATACCTAGGCGAATGCGAGGCGAAGAGATGATCTTAAGCGATTATTGGTGCCGGGCGTGAGCCGAGCCTCTTGAAGGCAAAAGCCACGCTTCCAAGCGTTCGAGCCAATCTCCAAAGGAAGCGCTGGGCTGCCCAGCCATGGGGCCCTCAATAGGTTCGTCTGAGACGGTGTAGAGATGGCCTTTGCGGAGGTACAGCGCCTGGGCTTCCGCGCGGCTCAGCGGACGTGCGCCGCGGCGGCCAAAAACGGCAAGTTGATTCCCGGACTCATCCACGGCGCGGTCGCGGTCAATGCCTTTCGAAATGGCCAGCGCGGGGCCACGGGTGCGACCGGTGGCAATCAGCTTTGGAATGGGCCTCGGACTGAAGCCTGAGAAATGCGCGGGGTCGTCCCACGGCGAAATGATTTGCAGGACCCGAAGCCCATTTTTCCCGTCCGCGACAAAAGCGAAAACGCTGGCAGCCACCATTCCAATCTTCACGTCGTTCACGTCGTTGAGCTGGCCTTCGGCGTTGAAAATCTGCTCGAGCCTGGGAGCGTCCGGTTTTTCCACGTTGACGATAGCTAAGCCTTGCTTGCCTGCGGAAACGTAGGCGTAAGTCCGTGCAACGTAAACATTCCGTGCGTCTTCGAGTGGGACTAGCGTTTTTTCAATGGGCTTTGGTTGCGCCAGGTCGGTGACATCCAAAACCTTCAGTCCGTCGCGGTCTACAACGAGCGCATAGCGGAATTGGACCGCAATGCCGCGCGGGTCATTCAATACGGGCGCACCAATCGTTGCCGTAACACGCGGCGCGAGCGGATTGTCGAGGTCCACAACGACCAGAGCTTTGTCCGTCAATACGTACGCAAATGTTCCGGCAATGGCAATGCGGTGTGCTCCTGCAAGGACGCCGGCGGGATTGAAAGCCATCGCGCGCTTCAGAAAGTTATTTGCAGGATTGCCGTCGAGCAGCGTGCCCACACCCGGGCTTTTCGCTTGCAGATTCGAATCACCCACGATGACTAGACCTTCCTCCTTATCGGCGACGTAGAGAAAGCCGTAAAGCAGGTGAATCGGTTGCTCCTCGTTCTCCGGAAGTTGCTGACGGAGCGGATCGACTCCGAGTGTCGTGGGTGAAGCGACCGCCACGGCGTTCTTCGTTGGGACAAAGAACCGCTGCCCAATGGGTGAAACCGGCGCTGTCGTGATCTTTTCGGAGAAGCCCTTGTTATCAATATTCGCGATGTCGTAGACGCGCACGCCGCTCGTCCCGTTCACAGCGTACGCATATTCCCCGCGCGCTTGAATATCAAGAACGTTGCCGGAGTGCTCCGCAGCCGGATGCAGTTCGCGTCCGCGCTCGACAAATTTCTTGAAATTATCCGGATACGCGATGCGCTGAAGGTCGCTGCCATAAATGGCTTCAGGTTCGTCATGTTCGGCCACTGCGATGGCTTCCAAACCGTTGTTGCCTGTGGCCACATAAACGTAACGCCCCATGAAGTTCATGAAGTTGGTGCCTTGCAATAGAAGCTGCGCCATCCAGGCGTTATTGTCATTCTCTGCGGAGATGTGACAATCGCTGCATTGCTTCGTTTCTCTTGCGCGTACTGTATGCGGCACAAATGTGCTGAAGGCCTGGCCGGAAAATCCAGGGGCGGAAATCGTTTGTTGCGTGTAGTAAAGCCATTCGCGATTCGCGTTCTGCGAACTGACAAGGACGGCGCAGGATGAACGTGCGGGCGCGATGCGATGTCCTGTGACCGTCCCGTCGACACCCAGCATGTAAATGTCGTCGCGCAAAACCTGGAAATTATATGTGGTGTAGTTTTTGGTGAGCAGGCCTTCGTTATGCAGCATCGGACGCCGCGCATTGGCGGTCATCTGCAGATGGCAGCCGAAGCATGTCGGCGTCCACGAAGTGTGGCAGGAGTAGCAGGTCATTTTGTCGTTGGAATGAGCCAGCGCCTCATCTGTACCGGGAGTTTTTTTAGCCACAATGCCATCTTTGCTCATCAGCTTCGCGCGCAACGATTTCATGCTGAAATGCGCGTTGCCGAGCGTGATCGTGTCGAGCGTTTGAACGATCTCCCACTCTTTGTTTTCTTCGGACATCGAGCGCTGAATCAATTTGTCGCCACGCCAATCGAACCGCCGGAGGCCCCACGGCGTCCGCAAGCCATCCAGATGCCGCCCGCGCTCGCCTCCGGGAACAACGGGTTCGGGAGCGGCGGACCCGGAGGTCAGCAGCGTCGCTTTCTTGCGAATCGTGCCATGACAGTCAATGCAGTCAATTTCAACCGCCGCGCGCGGCTCACCGTAGATTTTTCCGTTGCCATGACTGTCCTGCTCGAAATGGCAATCGTTGCACTGCATCCCTTTTTCCAGATGGATATCCGCGAGGTGCACAGCCTTGCCAAAGCGGTCCGGATCGTCGAACGCGATTTGCTTGCCTTCTTTATCGAGCCAGTTTCCCTTACGGTCGTGGCTAAACACAGAGCGGAAAACCCAGCCGTGTCCGTGGAAATCCGCAAACTGCGTGGTCTTTAATTGCTTGTTGAAGTCGTCGCCGCCCGTTTTCTCCAGGAATTTCTTGTCGCCCCAAAGCCCGCGCGCCGCTGCCGCTTCGGGATTGCGCAAATACGCTTGGTAGCGATCCTCTTCCGTAGGATTCTGCTGCTCCTTCGGGTACATCTTGTCGCCGTCGCTTTCGTTGTCCCACCAGGTTAAGCCGAAATAGGTTGCGACCATGTTCGTGCCCGGATGAATATGGCAGATCATACATTGGCTGGACGGAATCGAGCGCGTGAAGGCGTGTTTGATGGGATGGCCCGCTTCGTTCTTCGGAATTGCAGGATCGGAAGAAGCGCTAAAGCCCGAGTGGCCAAACGACGCGTAACCGCCCGAGTGCGCGGGATCGCGATCGTTGGCGTAAATCACATGGCACGCCGTGCAACCGCTTCCGCGGTAATCGCCGGGATGATCGTTGGTTCCCGGAAGCGACAAAATGGGATCGAGCAAGCGTGTCTTCTGTAGCCCAAGAAAAACAGGATCTGTGCGCAGCTCCGTGCCGAAGCCGCGATCGCTCAGCTTGTCGTCCGGTTTCCCCGGGACTTCTTCGCGATTCGGGTTGCCAATCTCAGCCTTCTTGTGTCCGCCGCGCTCGAAAGCGCGCAAAACATTTCCGGGCTGCGAGATTTCCCAGCGATAAAGAGGATCCAGTTCCGGAATCACGCCTTTGGCGCGAGTTTCCTCTGCGGTCGGCTTTGGAAACGTCTTGATGGACTGCGGCAGGCCGTCGCGATTGTAACTTTCTCCGAAGCGCACGTTCTTCGATGGATAGCCGCCGTTGTTGTAGAGCGCTGCGCCCCAAAGGAATCCCGAGTGAGTCATCATGCTGGTGGAAACCGCCCGCACTTCCGCCGCATGGCAGCCGGGCCTGCCGCAAGTTTCGGCTGCAACGCGCAAATCGCCGGGATTGACAAACTTGATGTATTCCGCGGATTCCTTCAGCCACAGCGTGTAGGCGCGTTCGGGGAGATTCACGCGATTCTTAAACGCCGTATTGCGCGGCTGCACGTGCGCCTTTTCCTTGACGGCCTTGTATTCCACTGAATTCGGCGCGGTTCCAGTCGCAATGGCAGCCGACGGATTTCCACCGTGGCAGTCTGTGCAGCCGAGATGCACCGTTTTCGTAGGATGCATCGTCGGTTCATCCGTCGAAGTGTGGCACGAGACGCAGCCCGACAATTTTCCGTCGACTTCTTCCTGCGACTGACTCGCGTTGGATGCGGCGCCAAGCCTGTCTGTGCGGGCAGGCTTTGGCGCGGCATGGTTTGCGGGTGCGGAATGCAGCGCAATCACAAAAGACAACGCAGAGACGCAGAGCACGCAGAAATTTCGCAGAGAAGAGGCGCCGGGGTTGTGGAAAGAGAGCATCGTCTGCGCAGCCTCAGAAGGTAAACTTCACCGAGCCGAAAAGCGAGAACTGCGTTCGGCCCGTGTAGATATCTTTGAACCCCTGCCCCGGCTGCAGCGCCGAAGCGCCTCCGGTCAGCACGATGTTCTCTGTGAGCGGCGGCCGGTATTCAATGCCCACTCCAAAGTCTTCGCCGATGGCGTGGTGGATGGGCGCCTGAAACAGCAGAAACTCCAGCGGCTCTGTGCGTTCAAATCGCAAATAGTTGAAATTTACAAATCCTTTCAGTTTTGGGGTGATATCAAAATCCGCTCCTGCGTTCGCCAAAAAAATCCCCGAATTCACGAAATTGGCCTGACCTTCCTCTTTGCTGGCCCTAAGCGACGGAATCAAACTGCCTGGCGTCGTCAGCAATACGCCGGAGCCAAGCAAGCGAATCCCTTCGCGATTCCAGAAGCTGAAGAGCCCTCCCGCAAAATTCGGCAAGTCCACGATGGAGTCGAAGCCGCGCGCGCGCCCATCGCGCGGGTTCGCATCGCCTGATGTATGAAACGCGGAGATGCGATAACGCATCCAGTCCTTGTCGTAAGAAAGTTCCGCCGCTGCCATTTGCGCGTTAATCGTCACGCGTCTCCCTGCGATGGGATTGAAAGTATCCTCGCCAACCGCCTGATAGAAGGCATGCGTAAGATTCACGCGCCGAATGTGCCCGCTGCCCAGCCACCCGAAATAGCCCACGCGAATTCCATGCAGAATCGGGCCCGCCCCGGGATTTTGGTTGATCGCATTTCCAATCGGCGCGGGTCGCACCAAGAATCCGTTGTCATCGTAATGCAAGCTTGAATCATCCTTATTCCACGCGGCCACGAATTCCGCCGTGTAGCCGGGAAAAAAGAAATCCTGCAAATACACATTGCCCAGCACTGCCTGTTGATGTCGCCGTTCGAACGTATTTAATCCGCTGTTTGTGTTTTTCTCGAGGAAATGAAAGTACGCGACGTTGTACGCGATCCGGTCGCTGTGCAGAGTGCCGAAAAGACGTAGCGTAGGCTCCTCGTCGACAAGCAAAAAGCCACGAAAATCCGCGTTGAATTGCTGAATCCCGGCCCGCGCCGAAACAAAATCATAATTCGGACCCAGATCGTGAAGCTTCACCTCCACAAACGCTTCTTGCAGTCCCACGTGATTGTCAAAACGGTTGGTGCCGCTGCGCACGTCCGGCCCAACGATGCCGAGTTCGCGGACCTTCAAATCATTCAGGCTGAACTCGGGCGTGACGCGAATGCGCCAGTCCACCGGCTTAAACGACGCGTCGCCGTGAAACATATCCAGCGCGAAGCGCAGCGTCTGATCGAAAAATGCCTGCTCGCCTTTGCCAAAGAAATCGCGGCTGCCCACGCGAGTGCTGCTGACGTTGCTCGGCGAGGGCAAGCGGCGGCCATCGAAAAAAGTTTCTGCCGATGCTGTCAAGTTCAGGAAAACCTGCTGGCCCAGGCGCTCCGGCCAAATGGGCTCATCGCTTTTCCAGCGATTCCGGTTGAACGGGTCATACCAATGTGGTTTCGAGTAAAGGTATTCGCCTTTTTGCGGATAGCGGCGGTAATCGGGCTGCTCCAAGGCCCAGCGATTGGGCACCACGTTGTAAACGTCTGCGACGGGAGGGAGTGTTTCCGCGGAAACACTTTCGACGTAGTTCGCGTCACCATCGAGCCGATGCCGAAGTTCGCGATAAGCGCCCGCATTCGCAGCGTTTCCAGCCGGCAACGCGGGGCCAAGTTCAGAAAGTCGCGGCAATCGCGAGCGCATTTCCCCAGTACCGTTTGAAGCGAGAGAAATTTCCAGCGTGACCACTTCATTAGGAGGGAGTCCAAGTTCCGCGAGCATAAACGGCGCATAGCCCTGAGCTTCCGCGTTCAGTTCATATTTCCCGGGCGGCAATGGGAACAGCCGGAAGATTCCTTCCGCGGAAGAAGTTGCCATGAAAGTCTGCGCGGATTGCAAATTCCGCAGCGTCAGGACCACGCCGGGAATGGGCAGCGGATTACCCAAAGAATTCGTTTCGCGCACCTGGCCGTCGAGCGCGGCCGTATTTTGCGCTTGCTGGCGCGGAATGCGTTGTGGCGGGCCTTGCTCACGGGATTCCTTCGACGAACTGTGCGCCGCGGTGGGTGCTTGTTCCTGGAAAACTTTCGCTCCCAGCGCAACGAAGAAAAAGAAGCACGAACAGCAAGTCGCGCATGCTGCGCGCCACGATAGCCGCAGAAAAGGACTAGTCATTCGTTCAGCCTGAATGGATCCGCAAGAACAGGAGTCGCGTTCTAGCTAACAACAGGGAACACCATGGAGCAACACCTTTCCGGCAAGGCTGGAGCGATTCAAGTAACAAGCCTTGGGAGCCGCGCCATTCACCAATACGCTGCAGAAGATTCGCAAATTCGTTGAGCCAGAGCGATCCCGTGGGTTACAAGAAGAGGATCCCTCGATGGCCGTCACGCACAAGTTACGCCAGCCTGTCGAATCCCAGCAGGCGCTTCGCTCGCGAAGAAGAGTGCTCGTCGTCGGCATCTTTCTGTCTCTGGGGATCGCCGGGGCGCTCGCGTTTCTCTTGTTGGGTTGTGGTGGGGGCACGAACGCTCAGGTTTCTCCTCCTCCACCTCTCATTGTTCAGCCGCTGCAAGTTTCCGATGTGCAAAAGATTGTCCAAGCCGCAGTGAATTCCGTGAACGTGGACATGGTTGTCGCCGTGGTCGACCGCGCCGGGTTCGTGCTCGGCGTCTTTCGAACCCAGAACGCGCCGGCCACCGCCATAGGAAATTTTGGGCAAACTCAAGATGCGAACGATCTGGCCGTAGCTCTCGCGCGCACCGGTGCATTTTTCAGCAACGATCAAGCGCCGCTCTCTTCACGAACGGTCCGTTTCATCAGCGGGATTCACTTTCCCCCGGGCGTCGCGAATCAGCCGCCTGCCGATTTATACGGCATCGAAAACACGAATCGCGGCTGCACGCTCGTCAATGATCCGAATTTTCAAAGCAGAGTCCCGCCGTCGCTCTCGCTCGGAGGCGGATTCGGTCCCGGCGCAATTACCGGGAAGGCGGACACGAACGATTCCAACGCAACAGCTGTAAATCCCGGAGGCGTGCCCATTTTCTACAAGAACGTGGTCCTCGGCGGAATTGGCGTCGTCACTTCGCCAAGCGATCTGAACATCGCGGAGTTTGCCGCGTTCTCAGGATCAACGACCGCGCGGACAGGTCCCACCGACACTTTCGGCCCGGCTCCCGCTGTCCCTGGCGTCGTTTTCATCGGCGGCGTTGCGCTTCCTTTCATAAATCAAACTTCGCTTCCCGCTGGTTTTTCCGCAGGCCCGGTCGGCGGCACGGGAAGTTTCTTGACCGCACCCACAAACAGTCAGGGGCAGCCCCCTGAAGGTGACTTGATTCCACCGTCAGCGGGACCTATCGGCGGGTTGAGCGCGACGGAAGTAACTCAGATTTTAGACAACGCGGAAGCCACCGCGAACACCGCGCGCGCCGCGATTCGGCTGCCTTTAGGTTCGCGCACCAGGATGGTGATTGCCGTTACAGACCTCGACGGAACCATCATCGGTTTACGCCGCATGCCGGATTCCACAGTCTTTAGTATTGATGTTGCGGTGACCAAGGCGCGGAACATGGTCTACTTCAACAGCGCCTCGCGAGCATTTGCTGATTTGGGCGGCGTGCCCATGGGCACTGCGGTGACGAATCGCACGATCGGATTTGGCGCACAGCCGCTCTATCCGCCCGGAATCGACGGCTCCAGCGCCGGTCCTTTCTTCAATCTCTACACCATGGACCTCGCGAATCCGTGTACGCAAGGATTTCAAGCCGGCGCGGCGAACTCAAACAAGAGCGGAATCGTTTTCTTTCCGGGAAGCGCGGGCCTGTATCGCAACGGAACGTTGGTTGGGGGACTCGGCGTTAGCGGCGACGGCGTGGACGAAGACGATTACGTCACCAACGGCGGAACAGCCGGATTTGAAGCTCCTGCATCGATGCGCGCCGACCAGGTGACCGATCAGGGCGTGCGTCTGCCCTACTTCAAATTCCCCAGAAATCCCACCAACTAAATCGCTTTCATGAGTGGCGTCGCGACGCCTTTCTGCCCCGCGCAATCTTGGCAAGCGCCCGGCCGTATTGATCAATCGTTTCCGGCACCGCCTCGCTGTAAACAAACTGCCCGTTTCGGCGGCAAGCAATCAGCCCGGCTTCACTCAATATTTTCAAGTGGTGCGAGACCGTTGCCGGCGTGACCCCGCGCATGGAAACGATTTCTCCGCAATTCATTTGCTTTCCGCGCGAAATGGCTTCAAAGATGCGCAGACGTGTCTCATCGCCCAGCGCTTTGGAGATTCTCTCGATTTGCAAGCGGTCCATTTCAGAGCGCTCTCTGGCCCCTGCTTGGAGTCTAGCGAATTGCGGTTTCTGCCGCCACAGGGGAATCCCGCCAGGCGACACTGTGGAAAAAGCGTGTAACCATATACTTCGACACTCATCTAAATGTAGAAAGCTCGGAATCCAGAGCGGGCAAGGCGAGAAAACGAGAAGGGCTTTCGAGCGAATCCCAAGTACAAACAGAGGCCAACATGAAGAGATTAGAGGGAAAAGTAGCGGTAGTGACCGGCGGAAATAGCGGCATTGGGCTGGCGACAGCCAAACGCCTACAGGAAGAAGGCGCTCGCGTAGCCATTTCGGGCCGAAACAAGAAGACGCTGGACGAAGCCGTAAAAACGATCAGCAATGGCGTTTTGGCTGTGCAAGCCGACGTTTCCAAGCTCTCTGAAGTGGACAAGCTGTATTCGGAAGTTTCAAAGAAGCTTGGAAAGATCGATATCTTGTTCGTGAACGCCGGAGTGGCGAAGTTTGCGCCCCTTGCCGAGACGCCCGAGAGCCTGTTCGACGAGCAATTCGACACCAACATTAAGGGCGCCTACTTTACAGTTCAGAAATCGATTCCCTTGCTGAATGACGGCGCCTCGATCATTCTGAATACCAGCGTGGCGGACCGGAAAGGCACCGCCGGGGCGAGCGCGTACGCTGCCACAAAAGCGGCCTTGCGCTCGCTGGCAAGAACGGCCGCAGCGGAATTAGTGGACCGCGGCATTCGCGTGAACTCCGTTGCGCCAGGACCGATTGTTACCCCGATTTTTGGCAGGACGAATCTTCCCAAGGAAGCGGTGGACGAATTCGCCAAAGCCATTGTTGGAAAGGTGCCGATGAAACGGTTTGGCCAGCCGGAAGAAGTCGCTGGCGTAGTGGCCTTCTTGGCGTCGCAGGACGCATCGTACATCACCGGCGAGGAAATCAACGTCGACGGCGGAATGGGGCAAATCTAAGATTCGCGAAGGCCAGCCTTGGGCCCAAAAGGACGGACGCGTGGAGAAGCGTGCCTGTCCTTTTCATTTCTTGTGATGAATATCTGCGCGGACTTATTTCGCGCCTCCCGAAGGATCTGATGAAGTCGCGCTATTCACGTCGAGATGGAAGCGATGAGCAGTATCTAACGCCGCATAGCAGTTTCCATCTTTGGCGTAGCCTCGGCAGTGGCGGGCCGTTTGCTTGTCGCGCGGCGAACGTACGAATTGCCAGACTTGTGCGTAGGCGATGCCGCTCTTGGACGGCGCTGGTGGATCCTGCGGCGTGCTGCAACCGGGAGAAGGCGGACAGGCATCGTTGTAGACCCAATAGACAAGCTCGGTCGGCTTAATTTTTTCGCGAATAAAATCGGAAGTGATGAGAGTAAGCCCCTCGCCTTCGTCAATAGGAATGCCCGAACAGTAGACGCCAGCTCGAAAGCCCAGGCGCTCGAGTTCGGAAGCCCAGGCTTTCAGATAGGTGAAGTAGGTCGACGGAAGACGGCCACCCTCCTCGATATCAAGGAAGATGACCGAACCAGGAGGGAATCCCTCGCGGCGAGCACCCGCTGCAGCGACTTGAGTATCGTCGGCGACGCGCTTCCGCGTGTAAGGCTGGTCGCGCAACTGGCCGGAAGTAGGTCCTGCGAAAAGCAGAACAAAACCGAAACCTTCGGAGCGAAGCAACTCGCGCTTGTCCGTCCAAGAGTTCGTCGTATCGTCAGGAGGACTCCCAAGCCAGTAGCCGGTAAAGGCGAAATCGCGCCGGAGCAGTTTCATGGCGTCGTCGCCGGGATAGTCATTGCGGTCAAACCCAAGATAAGTGCGCGGCGGCGTTTCTTGTGGCTCTGAAGGAGAGTTAGCAACAAATACCGTGACCGCCAAAAGTGTAGCAAAACAAACAATGGGAGAGACGGTCAGTCTCATTGCTTTTCTCTCCTCTGTGTTTTCTTCCTGTGCGGGCTCTGTGTTAAGTCTTTTCATGAAGATCAGCCTTCGCGGAGTTTGTGGCCGGCGAGATTGCCCAGGCCGTCGTAAGCAGCGTATTTGTAGGTTTCACTAAGCGTCGGATAATTGAAAACCTGTTCGATGAATTCGTCAATCGTCAGGCCCTTCTCCAGCACGGTCAGCCCGATGTGAATTAGCTCCGTAGCATTTTCTCCAATCATGCTGACGCCGAGAAGCTTTTTGTCCGCGCGGGCAAAAATGAGTTTCAGCATCCCCGCCGTGTCGCCGGTGATGTGGCCGCGAGCGTTGTTTTTGTAGAGGGCGCGGCCTGCGACATAATCGATTTTCTTTTCTTTGCAGGACTCTTCCGTTTCGCCCGCCGCAGAAATCTCCGGAATCGTGTAAATCCCCATTGGCAGAAGGGAAGCGACGCGCTGTTTGTATTTCAAACTGAATGCGTGGCAAACCGCGACGCGGCCCTGTTCCATCGAAGTGGATGCAAGCGCAGGAAATCCGATGACGTCGCCGGCGGCATAGATGTGTGAAACCGAAGTGCGGTAGTTCTCGTTCACCGGAATATAACCGCGATCGTTGAGCGTGAGACCGGCTTTTTCCAGCGCGAGCCCGTCCACGGCAGCGCGGCGGCCCGCCGCAAAAAGCGCGGACTCCGTTTCGAGGATTTTTCCGCTCTTCATCGTCAGGCGCACGCCTGCGGCAGAATTCTCGGTCTTCACCGGCCGCTCGTTGAACCAGAAATGCATGCCGAGATCTGCAAGACGATCGCGCAGGCGGTCCGCAATTTCGTAGTCGAGGAAGGGAAGAAGCCGGTCGCGGCCATCCACCAAAGTGACTTCGACGCCGAGAGCCATAAAAATGGAGGCATACTCGCAGCCGATGACCCCGCCGCCAATCACGGCAAGACTCTCCGGGATGCGGTCCATCTGGAGAAACGTGTCCGAGTCGAAAGTGTGAACGTCATCGAAGGAAACTTCTGCCGGGCGATGCGGCTTCGAGCCCGTGGCGATGAGGATCACATCTCCTTGCAAGCGGCGCGTTCCATCCGCCGACGAGATGGCAAGCGTGTGACAGTCTTCAAAGGATGCTTGACCGCGGACAAGTTCAATTTTGTGCAAGGCGAGATTCTTCAGAATCCGCAGGCGCTCCATCTCCACCACTTCTCGTTCGTGGTGCATGAAGTCATGCACAGTAAGATTCTCTTTCAGCGAGTAATCGATGCCGAGGCCACGCTGCTTCAAGCCGGAAAAATAGAGCGCCGATTCGCGTAAGGTTTTGCTGGGAACCGTGCCAGTGTTGATGCAGCTTCCGCCCATGTGCTGAGTGCGCTCGATGATCACGACGCGCTTGCCAAAATAGGCAGCCTGCGCCCCGGCCTTTTCACCGGCAGGTCCGCAACCAATGACAATCAGATCAAAATGTTCGGTCGAAGCCACTCGGCCTCCCATTCGAATAGACAAATACGAGCAGAACGGACAGCCAATATGCGACGCAATGCAAGGGCCTGGGAGGATTCTAGGGTAAGAACGAGACGAGATAAAAAGAATCTGGGAAAGCTGTGCCGAAAGTGATTGGATCAGAGCCGCGCGTCAGCGCAAAACTGGAAGTCATTGAAATAAGCATGCGCATTATTTCCCGCACGCAGAATTTGGCGAAGGGATGTCAGGGGAGTCCACCAAAAACTGGATAGATTTCTGGATAAATTGAGAGTAAATTTCGAGCGCTACGGTTAACCAGTAAGCTGCATCTAAGATATGGGGAGAAGGCGGAGGGCCAATGGGCCATGACGGCACAGGCTAAGCGTCGAACGCTGAAGGTATTGCTGGTTGCGTGCGGGGTCCCGGCCACCGTCTCCGCTTTCCGGTCTTTTTACTTCCAAGAATTATTTTTTGCATTCCTTTTGTTTGCCATCGTGTTTCTGATTCTGCTGCTGATGGCCGGCGCGGCCGTCGGGGTGTGGATGCTGTACGCGCGGGCGGTGGTCTACCTTGCCACGCGAACTGCCAGACAAGGGCAGCGCGCGTTGCCCGCAGCCAGAGCCACGGTTTTGTGGTTGGCCCCAACCGTCATAAGATCGGCAGGCGCAGTTTCATCGGCCCAGCAGATTTTGTTTTATCCATTCTCCGGCCCGCTGCGGGGCTGGCTGCGTTCCTTCCGCTTGGATGCGTCCCACTTCCGCGAAGACACCGAACGCGCCGTCAAGCATTTGCGCCTGTTGTTGAAGCAGAGTTGAAGAACGAGCCATCAAGTCAAGCAGGGTAAACTCCAGAGATGCCTCCTTGAATGGCAGCGCGACACAAAAACCTCAGTAAATTCGGAAGGTGCCGCTGCAGTGCATCATGCTCATTAAGTAGAGCAGGCCATCGTAGTAGCGCTGTTCCCCGGACGGCACCGGCGTGGTCCACAGTTCTTCGAGAAACGCCTTCGATACTGGCCCCGGCGTTGTGGCAAAAGAGCCTACTGCCGTCGTGGCCACCATTCCGATAGAATGGCGCGTCGAGAGCGGCTTGCCATCGAGCGTGTAGCGGTCGGCAAAGCTGTGAATGCCCTGGCCGTAAAGGAATTTTTGAATGCGGTCGCTGAGAGCGGTCTCTCGCACGTCTTTCTTCCACCACGAATAGTCCACCGACCAATTGCTCACGGTACGCCAGGAGTCGTAACTGAACGGAGTCGGCGTTCCATCGCGCTGCAGAACCTGCGTTCCGTCGAAGTTGCTTCTATCGGGAGCGAGTCCCGTTTCCGGGCCGGTGACTTTGTTGAACATGTCGCGGCTCACATCGGCGGCTTTGGCCCAGAACTCGCGGTCCTCCGGCGGTCCCCAGCGCGCCCACAGTTCGTAGAACGCCGGCAGAAAATAGGAAGCGTCCGTCGAGTTCACGTCCACGTTCGGGATAAAGCGGATCATGAAATGATCTTCATCCACCATCGGCCCGATGGTTTGCGGGCGCGCCACCAGGTCCCAGGGAGCACGAAAGGCCGGCAAGGCCTTCCCGCTTTTCGCAGATTCCTCCGCACGGTGCTTGTTATTTGGACTGGGCCAGTGATGGTCCGGCGGAAGAGAAGGCGGATCGTCAGGATGGATGCGGAACGGCCCGGTCGCGGTGAGTACGGGATGGTGCCGCATTCGGCCCAGAATCTTGTCGGCTTCGGCCTGGTAATTGTAAATGCCCTGGCCATTTCCCCAGCGGTGCGCCGCGAAGTAGAGCGCCATTACAAAATACTCTTCGCCGTCGGGCGCGGCGCCGGTCGAGCGCGGCGTGCCGTCGGTGTTCATGGACCACGCGAAGTAACCCACGGACGGATTCTTCTCGTCGGTAATCAACATGTACGCGTTCGCCCAATTCCAGATGGCGTCGAATTCGCGTTTCTTATTGAGTTGCACGGCGATCATCATGCTGTAGCTCATGCCCTCGGAACGCGCGTCGTTATTCGCCCAATCCGTGATGTAAGCCAGCGGCCCGTTGGCATTCGCGCCCGTCTCGAAGTAAAGCCGCTCTTCCTGGCCGTCGCCGTGGAAAAGTTGCTGAAAAGCTCTCTCGATCTTGGCGTGGCTCTCGGCGGGCGAGTGACCGAGTTCGGCAAACAAGTCGCGATACTCGTGTGTCTTGTAGGCGCCGTTCCTGTCACCAGGCATCCGGGGAATGTCTCCAAGGGGAGCGTTGACATGCGGCGCACGCGGGTTCGAGGGCTGCGGCTGCGGCGCTTCGGTCGGCGCCTGTGCCGCAAGGCGCGGGGCCATGAAAACGACAAAGGCTAGCGTCGCTACAAAAACCAATCTGTTCGCCATCAATTTCTTCACCGCCATGTTTCGGAGCTTACCATGGCGCGCGAGACGAACGCGGACTCGCTCGTGATGGGCGCAAAGCCAAGCACAAGTCTGGCGGGACATGCTCCGTTCGCGGTCGCCTGTCACGTGGTTACGAAGGCGCACTGCCCACGATTCTCAAACTGAGAAAAAATCATGCAAACTGATCCCGGGACGGGGGTCGAACCCCATAGCCCTTGTTGATAGCAGGCAACTTATCGTATTCTCAGCGCCCAGAACGTCAGACGGGGGCACGTTTCACAGATTGAGGAACTAATTTAGGTACACGGTGACAAGGAGACAAACCCGAGTGAGCCTCAGTCTGGTATTGTTTCCAAAACTGTGATCAAACAAATCCATGTGTCCGGTTATCGGTCTGTTCGGGATCTCTACCTCGAATTGAAGCCTATTAATGTCCTCACCGGCCCCAACGGTTGTGGAAAGTCCAATCTCTACAACTCCCTGGTGTTGATGGCGCGCGCGGCGCAAGGGCAATTGGCCCGAGCGATCGCCGAGGAAGGCGGCACGCCCAGCGTGTTCTGGGCCGGAGGCGAGCGCGTTCGCTATAAGAGCAAGAAACCTCCTAAACGAGTCGTCCTGGGTTTTGAAACGGAGAAGTTCGGATACGAGCTGCAAATCGGGCTGCCGTCGCTAAACGAGCATGCCCTGGAAACCAAGTTCAAACTCGACCCTCGCGTTAAGGAAGAATACATCTGGTATGTCTGCCCCCCAACGTCAGCGGGCGCATCGGAAGCGAAACGCCGCGTGGCGATGCTGAAACGCGACGAACCTTCGGCGTGGTTGCGCAGCGCGGAAGGCAGCATGGTCACCTATCCGTTCCAGATTTCAAAACAAGAGTCCGTCCTGTCGCAGATCATTGATCCGCACCTTTATCCGGAAATCTCCGCAATCCGCCAGCAGGTCTTAAGCTGGCGTTTTTATCATCATTTCCGCACCGACATCGAGTCCCCGGTGCGGCAGCCGCAAATTGGAGTCTATACGCCGGTTCTCAGTCACGACGGCTCGGACCTTGCGGCCGCCCTTCAGACGATTCTTGAAATCGGAGATGGTGAGGCCCTTCGCAAGACGGTAGCGGAGGCCTTTGGCGGCGCGGCTCTTCTGATCGAAGCGATGGATACGCTCTTCAGCATCCAGATGAAAATTCCCGGGCTGCTCCGTCCCTTGCAGGCGCAGGAATTCTCGGACGGACAAGTGCGCTTCTTATGTCTTTGCGCGGCGCTGCTGAGCCCTCGTCCGCCCTCGCTATTGGCCGTCAACGAACCGGAGACCAGCCTGCACCCGGACCTTCTGGATGCCCTGGCGCGCTTGATCGTTCGCGCATCGAAACACGTCCAGCTCTGGATTACCACGCATTCGCAGCCGCTGGCGGACCGCATCGAGAAACATTCCGGCGTGCCGCGGGTGCGGCTGTGCATGTCCGACGGGGAGACCCAAGTCGAAGGCGCCCGGAAGGGCGCCTGAACACGGGCTTCCACAGCGTTTGAATGCCTTCAGGTCAAAGCATGTCCTTTGCTTCCCTTTCATGTCACCTCCCATTGGATGGCTAAGCTTTGCGGCTGGAGTGCCAGTCGCTGAGCCTTTTGCGCGCTCGTTTCCTGCCTTCCTGTCCCCCCGTACAGGGGATTACTCCCGGCCAGCTGTACCAAGTCGGGACTGTTCGGGCAGGAGCAAACTTTTGTACAGGTAGGGTATCTTGACGCCGACACCCGGCCCCAATCCTTCTGAAAATGTAGAAAGCCGTATCCCGCAGAAACCAGGCAGGGATGAGAAGTTTGCTGTCCACTGCCGCGGCGTCTGTGGGAACCATTGCGGGCAAATATTGCTGCGCAATTTGTTTGGGGGGAGGAATGAAGAAAACATGGTTCGAGCAGTATCAGGAGCGTCGAGCGGTAACACGAAAGAAACAGCAAAGCAATTTGACCGCGGAGCAAATCGGGCGCTACGCACACGAAGTACGCCGCGAGGTGCAAGACTTAATCCAAGTGCGAAGAAGAGAGCGGCTGGAGGAAGAAGAGAACGCTGGTTTTGTTGAAGTGACGGGATACCAAGCGATGGTAGACCAAGACATTAAGTGGCCACCGGGCTCGGACAGACACCCCTTCCAGCGAGTAGCGGCCTTGTCGCTCAAGATAGCGGGCCGAAACCAGGGTTTGCGATTCCGTTTGCTTAAGCTTTTCTCCGAAGAGGCTGAAAAAGGCACCTGCGCGGCAGCAATTTACGAAGCGGTCTGGGATACCATCAGCAACCTTGCGGATGACGTTCTCGATGAAGCCATCGGCGTTGTCTATGAGGAACCCAAAGCCAAAGCCGCGACAGCCGCTTGAATGCGTTGAGCAAATCCTGGAGCGCGACGGCGAAGCGAAGCGAAGGATACAAATCTGTCAGACAGGAAGTCAGCCTGTCGTTGAATTCCCTGCAAATAAGAGTCACCCATCTCTGGATTAACGCGCATTCGCAGCCCCTGACGGGCCACATCGAGAGACATTCCGTGTGCCGCGCGTGCGCCTCTGCAGGTCCGACGATGAGACTCAAGTCGAAGGGGCTCGTAAGGGCGTAAGGGCGCCTGAATACCGGCTCCCATGGCGTTTGTCATTCAGGGAGAAACTGGTGCCCGGGGTGGGAGTCGAACCCACATGAGGAAAAATCCCCGGAGGATTTTAAGTCCTCAGCGTCTGCCATTCCGCCACCCGGGCATCGGCAGAACATCAAAATTAACGAATTGAAAGACTTAGTGCAACCCCGTCTCATTGGTCACGGAGAGCCGCTGAAAAAGCATCCCCAAGTACTAGCCTGGTAATAAGGCGCGAGCTTATACGATTGCAGTTGTTTACCCGATTGCGGCTCGTATCTGTGGGCGTAGTCTGGCATCACTCCTTCGTAACATGCAACTGGGGGTGAATTCCTCGGTGGCAAAGGATTTCACCCCCGCCTCCGCCAAGCCCTCGGAAAGTTCACCGATGATCGGCAGGAAAGAGAAGAGAAGCCAACAGAGAATCGAAGTCATGCTGTCGAGTGGAGGACAGCCGGTGTTTGCCGAACTAGCTTCGATGGAGAACGTCAGCTCTTACGGCGTGCGTGTGCGAACGGAGCGGCCCTGGAAACCGGATACTCGTGTGCTTATCAAGTCGTCCGCGGCGGAATGGGTGAGCGCGCGGGTTATCTATTGTCAGACCATGAGTCCCAAATCTTTTGCGGTTGGATTGGAGTTTGCCACGCCGGAAGCTGAGCCGGCACTCCCGCGCTAGATTGGCACTTCACTAGATTGGCGCTTCAAATGTCAGATCCTCCCAAAGAGTGGTGGCTAACGACGCGCTATTGGTGCCCGCAATGCGGCAAGCGTTACGCCGTTGCGGACTGGAAGCTGGATCCCAAATGCCGCCAATGTGGAACCGACCTTCGAGCCGATGACGAGCCGGTCAAATCAACCCCCAAGGCAGGTAGCTAATCGCGTTTATCGGTCGCAGGACAGGAGGACTTTATGATGCTGATGCTCACTTTGCACGGTTTGACCTGCAAGGCGGGGCGACGTGGGCTCGCGGCAGTTACGCTGCCGAACATGCCGATCAGTTATCCGGCGTAAGGGTGTCCACTTATAGAAGCAAGGTCGGCACGAGAACGTTTGTAAGGAAACGAGACCGTGTATCGAACGTACGAAATCTATGAAGTTCTGCCGGATGGCTCCTCTCAGAGGGTCAACGTCATTACCGGCTTGGAGTTTGTCAAGCTAGCCCTCCAGGGGTTGGCGAAACGCACGAACAATGAATGCTTTGCTGCCGATGCAAAAACCCGCCAAATCGTCATGCAAATCAATGTGCCTCGGCCAAAGTGGCGAACGACGAAGCACATTTTTCAGATTGCGTACGACGAGGAACGAGGATTTCGAAGAGCAGAACTCCTGAGGGCGCGCGGCTACGGCGTGTTCTCTGTAATTGGTAACGACGCAGCCCAAATTGCCTTGAGCACGATTCAGGACTTCCAGCTCTTTATCGTCGGCCACGCGGCTCCCGAAGAAGACAGAAGAGAAATGGTTGACTGGCTCAAAGAGCAGTTTCCGGGCGTCAAAATTCTTGCCATCAATCCGCTCGGTCAACAAGTTTTCGGGGCGGATTTCAACGTGAGAGAGAACGATCCGGAGAGATGGCTGCGGGTTGTCATCCAAAAACTTGGAAACCCCACAATTGGTTCGGCACTGCGTCACGCCGCAAGCTAGGGAACTCACCACAGGGTCCAGTCACTCTACTTTTAACATCTGGAATACTTTGTGATCTTCTCGGTCAGGCAGTAGGAACGTTGCCCGTCAAACGAGCAGCGCCAGCGATTTTGTCGTAAAATCCCGTCACCCGCCCTGTACCCTGGGGCATCAAAAGAATGGTTGTCAACTGCGGGCGCGGCCCTGCCTGCAAACAGGAGCGACAGTGAGTCAGGCAAAGAGTCAAGTGGACGTCGATCTACTGAGCATCAATACCATTCGCACGTTGGCGATCGACGCGGTGCAGCAAGCGAATTCCGGGCATCCGGGCGCGCCGATGGGGCTTGCGCCGGTGGTTTATGAGTTGTGGCAGAAATACTTGCGCTACGATCCCGCGGATCCCACGTGGCCGAACCGCGACCGTTTCGTGCTTTCGGCGGGACACGCTTCGATGCTGCTGTACGCCACACTGCACCTGGCGGGCGTGCGCTTGGTGAATGCGAAAAGTGAAGTTACCAGCGAGCTCTCGGTTCCCATGGAGGAGATTAAACGCTTCCGCCAGCTTGATAGCAGGACGCCGGGGCATCCGGAATCGCATATTACGACCGGGGTGGAGACCACGACCGGACCGCTGGGACAAGGCGCCGGAAACAGCGTGGGGATGGCCATTGCCGGCAAATGGCTGGGAGAAAATTACAACAACCCGGGTTTCGAGATTTTTGATTTCAACGTGTATGCAGTTTGCGGCGACGGCGATTTGATGGAAGGTGTGGCGAGCGAGGCAGCGTCGCTTGCGGGACATCTGAAGCTTTCCAATCTTTGCTGGATTTACGATAACAATCGCGTCACGCTGGATGGCCCGGCGGCCTGGTCGTTCAGCGAAGATGTGGCGACGCGTTTTGCGGGATATGAATGGAATGTCGCCCACGTGACGGATGCGAACGACCTGGAAATGCTGGCGCGCGCGTATGAGAATTTCCTCAAGACCAAAGATCGGCCGACGCTGATCATCGTGAACAGCCACATCGGTTACGGTTCACCGCATAAACAGGATTCCTACGAAGCGCATGGCGAGCCGCTGGGCGAAGCGGAAGTCAAACTGGTGAAGAAGAATTACGGCTGGCCGGAAGACCCAAAATTTCTGGTGCCCGACGGCGTTTACGATCAGTTCAAGAATGGCGTGGGAAAGCGCGGCGCGCAGGCTCATGCGGCGTGGCAAAGCAAATTTGACGCGTACAAAAAGCAGTTTCCGCAGCAAGCGAAGCAGGTCGAGACCATGCTGAAGGGAGAATTGCCGGACGGCTGGGACAAGGACTTGCCGAGTTTCCCGGCGGATGCGAAAGGCATCGCGACGCGCGAATCTTCGGGGAAAACTTTGAACGCGCTGGCAAAAAATATCCCGTGGCTGATCGGCGGCTCCGCCGACCTCGCGAAGTCCAACAAAACCAATTTGACATTTGATGGCGCGGGAGAATTTTATCCGAACGAGTATCGCGGGCGGAACGTTCACTTTGGCGTGCGGGAACACGCCATGGGCGCGATTGTGAATGGCATGACGCTGTCGAAGCTGCGGAGTTTCAGCGCGACGTTTTTCAATTTCAGCGATTACATGCGGCCCAGCATGCGTTTGGGCGCGCTGATGGAAATCCCCGCAATTTACATCTTTACCCACGACTCTGTCGGCGTTGGCGAGGACGGGCCGACGCATCAACCCATCGAGCAACTGCCTTCTTTGCGCGCGATGCCGAACATGCTGATTCTGCGGCCGGGCGATGCAAACGAAGTTGCGGAAGCGTACAAAGTGATTTTGCAGCACAAGCATGGGCCGAGCACTTTGGTGCTGACGCGGCAGGCTGTGCCGACGCTCGATCGAACGAAATATGCGCCCGCTTCGGGTGTGGTGAAGGGCGCTTACGTTTTAGCAGATGCTGCGGGCGGGAAACCCGAGGTGATTTTGATGGCGAGCGGCAGCGAATTGTCGCTTTGCGTGGACGCTTACGAAAAGCTGAAGGCCGAAGGCATCAAGGCCAGGGTCGTGAGCATGCCATCGTGGGAGTTGTTCGAGCAGCAAGACGCAGCGTACAAAGGGAGCGTGCTTCCAGACGATGTTACGGCGCGCGTTGCGGTGGAGATGGCTTCGCCGTTCGGCTGGGAGCGGTACACGGGTCCGAAAGGAAAGATTCTCGGCATGCGGCGTTTTGGCGCGTCGGCGCCGCTAAAGGATTTGCTGAAAAAATTCGGCTTTAGCGCAGACAGTGTGGCAGCTGGCGCCCGGGAAGTGTTGGGGGTGAGCCGCTAATGAAGCTGGTGATTGGGTCGGATCACGCAGGCTTTGCCCTCAAGGTTGCGATAGGCGATTTGCTGCGTTCGCTCGGACACGAAGTGTTGGACGTGGGCGCGTTCAACGAGAATCCGTCCGACTATCCGGACTTTGCGGAAGCGGTGGGACACATGGTGCTCGACGGAAAAGCGGAGCGAGGCGTGCTGATTTGCGGCAGTGGCGTGGGCGCAAGCGTCGCAGCCAACAAATTAATGGGTATCCGGGCGGGAATGTGCCACGACACGTACTCGGCGCATCAGGGCGTGGAGCATGATGATATCAACGTGCTCGTGCTTGGCTCACGTGTTGTGGGCGTGAAGCTCGCCGAGGACCTGGTGAAGGCTTTTCTGGGCGCAAAATTCACAAAAGAAGAGCGCCACGTGCGCCGGCTGGGAAAAGTGAAAGCGCTCGAAGCAAAATTCGGGGCAGGCGCGAAAGTAAAAGTTTAGGATTTCGGAGCGTGGAGCGCCCGCCCTTGCAAGGCGTACAATAGAATTTCAAAGGTGTTTTTCGGGCCGAAGGAGAACCACTATGACGACGACAACCACTCTTCCCAACATCGCGAAGGGGGAAGGCACGAATCCGCTCAAAGGCTTGCTGGCGTATGGCCAGTCTCCTTGGATGGATTACGTGCGTCGAGATTTGCTCACCAGCGGGCAATTGAAAAGGTATATCGACAATGACGGATTGCGGGGCATGACCTCGAACCCAGCGATTTTTGAAAAAGCTGTCACGGGCAGCAACCTTTACGCCGATATTCTGAATTCGCCGGAAGCGAAAAAGCTGGATGCCAATGGCGTGTTCGAGAAGATCGCGTTCCGAGATATTCAGGACGCATGCGACATCTTCCGGCCGGTGTACGAAGAGACGAAGCAGCGCGACGGCTATGTGAGCATCGAGGTTTCGCCCTTTCTCGGATACGACACGAAAGCTACCATCGACGAAGCACGCCGGCTTTGGAAAGGGGTGAATCGCCCGAACGTAATGGTCAAAATTCCCGGGACGCCGGAAGGGCTTCCCGCGATTCGCCAGTGCCTGGAAGAGGGCCTCAACATCAATATCACGCTGCTTTTCGCGCAATCGGCGTACGAAAAGGTGGCGGAAGCCTATCTCGCTGCCCTCGAAGCGCGCGCCGCGAAGGGGCAGGACATCAGCCACATAGCCAGCGTCGCGAGTTTCTTTGTCAGCCGCATTGACACGCTCATCGACGGAATCATTGATGAAAAGCTCAAAGCTGGAGCAGATGCCTCACAGAAGGCTTTGCTCGAGAGCTTGCGGGGGAAGGTGGCGATTGCCAACGCGCGGCTGACCTACAAGAAGTATCAGGAACTGTTTGGCGGACCGCGGTGGAAAGCTCTGGCAGCCAAAGGCGCGCAAACGCAGCGGCTGCTGTGGGCCAGCACGAGCACGAAGAATCCCAAGTATCGCGATGTGCTTTACGTGGAAGAACTGATTGGCGCGGATACCGTGGACACGATTCCCCCGGCAACGTTCGACGCTTTCCGGGATCACGGCAGGTTGCGTCCCAGCCTCACCGAAAATGTGGAAGGTGCGTCGAAAACCATGGCCGATCTGGCCAAGGCCGGAATCTCGATGAAAGAAGTGACGGACAAGCTGCTCGTGGACGGCGTAAAGCTCTTTTCCGATGCTTTCAAGACCCTGCTCGATGCCGTGGGGAAAACCGCGGGGGCCCGCGCGTGAGCGTCAACCGACAGACGTGCACACTGCCGGAAGAACTAGCCAATGCGGTGGCCGCCTCGCTCGAAGAGTGGAGAAAGAGCAATAAAGTAGCGCGGCTTTGGCAGAAGGATGCTTCTCTTTGGACGCGCACCGACGAAAGCAGTTGGCTGGGCTGGCTGCACATCGTGGATCAGCAGCTCGCGCACGACGATGCTTTCAAGCGAATTGCCGAAGACGTGCAGAAGACGCGTTTCAAGCACGCCCTGCTGCTGGGGATGGGCGGGTCCAGCCTTTGTCCTGAAGTGCTGCGGATGACCTTCGGAAAAATCAAGGGCTTCCCGGAACTGCATGTGCTGGATTCCACCGATCCGGTGCAAATCAAGTCCATCGAACAGAAACTCGACCTGAAGAGCACGCTGTGCATCGTCTCGAGTAAGTCGGGCAGCACGCTGGAACCCAACATTTACAAGCAATACTTCTTTGAGCGCGTGAAAGCCAAAGTGGGAGAGAAAGAAGTGGGGAATCGCTTTGTGGCGATCACCGATCCCGGTTCGCACCTGCAGGAAGTCGCGGTAGCCGACAAATTCCGGGAGATTTTTTTCGGCCTGCCGAGCATCGGAGGGCGCTATTCGGCTCTTTCAAATTTCGGCATGGTGCCTGCTGCGATCATGGGCCTGGACATGGAAAAGTTCTTGCAAATTACAAAAGAAATGGTTGCAGCCTGCGGCCCGGGTGTGACGGTTCATGACAATCCGGGGGTCGTTTTGGGGACGGTTCTTGGGGTGGCCGCGAGGCATGGACGCGACAAGCTGACCATCATCGCCTCACCTGGAATTTATGATCTTGGCGCATGGCTCGAACAGCTCATCGCCGAGTCTACCGGGAAGAACGGGAGGGGCATCATACCGGTGGATCGCGAACGCATTGCGAGACCGTCCGTTTATGGCAAAGACCGCGTGTTTGTCTATTTGCGATTGGCATCCAAGCCGAACAAGACACAGGATAAAGCGGTCATGGCGCTTGAAAAAGCCGGCCACCCCGTAGTGAGCATCAGCGTTGACCATGTTTATACGCTCGGGCAGGAGTTTTTTCGCTGGGAGATTGCCACGGCGGTCGCGGGCTCGATCATTGGGATCAACGCATTCAACCAGCCGGACGTTGAAGCGAGCAAAGTGGAAACGGGCAAGCTCACCAGCGAGTACGAGGCCAAGGGTAAGTTGCCCGTGGAAGTGCCTTTTTTTGAAGCCAACGGCGTTCAGTTTTATGCGGACGAGAAAAATGTCGCGGCAATTCACGGCGGGTTAAATGCGGCTGCTGTGCTGAAAACGCATCTCAGCCGGCTCAACCCCGGCGACTATTTCGCGGTCCTGGGCTACATTCCGATGAACGCGGAAAATGAAAAGGCCCTACAAGGGATGCGGCACGCGGTTCGAGACAAGAAAAAAGTGGCCACCGTTTTAGGTTTTGGCCCGCGCTTCTTGCACTCCACCGGCCAGGCCTACAAAGGCGGACCCAACAGCGGTGTGTTTCTGCAAATTACTTGCGCAGACGCGAAAGACTTGCCGGTACCCGGGCAGAAGTACACTTTTGGCGTGGTGAAGGCAGCGCAGGCCCGCGGGGACTTCGCAGTTCTCTCGGAGCGCGGCCGTCGCGCATTGCGCGTCCACCTGGGAAAGAACCTGAAGTCGGCCCTTGCCACACTATCCAAAGCCGTGCAAAAAGCAGTTGCCTGACATACCAGACCAAATCTCATTCACGCTGATCGGCGGGGAGCACACAGGATGCAACTGGGAATGATTGGGTTGGGCAGAATGGGCGCCAACATGGTGCGCCGCTTGCAGAATGGCGGCCACAAATGCGTGGTCTACGACCGCAGCGCGGATTCGGTAAAGCAACTTTCAGGGGAGGGCGCGACGGGCGCTTCGTCGCTGGATGATTTTGTCGCCAAGTTGCAAAAGCCGCGCGCGATTTGGCTCATGGTACCGGCGGCGGTGGTGGATGCCACACTGCATGATCTGGTTGGCAAGCTTGAAAAAGACGACGTGGTGATTGATGGCGGAAATTCTTACTACATTGATGACATTCGCCGCGCGAAAGAGCTTTCCGCGAAGGGAATTCATTACTGTGACGTGGGCACGAGCGGCGGCGTCTGGGGATTGGAGCGCGGCTATTGCCAGATGATTGGCGGGGAAACGGCGGTGGTGAAACGCCTCGATCCCATTTTCAAAACCCTTGCGCCAGGCCGCGGAGATGTTGCGCGCACCCCGGGCCGCGAAAAAGTTGGCGGCACGGCGGAGGAAGGCTACCTGCATTGCGGGCCTTCGGGCGCAGGGCATTTTGTGAAAATGGTGCACAACGGGATCGAATATGGCTTGATGGCGGCATACGCCGAGGGCTTGAACATTTTGAAGCACGCGAACGCCGGCAAATCCCATCGCGAAGCCGATGCGGAAACCACGCCGCTGCGCAATCCAGAGCACTATCAATACGATTTCAACCTAGCGGACGTCACGGAAGTCTGGCGGCGCGGGAGCGTTGTCGCTTCCTGGCTGCTGGACCTCACGGCAATTTCTTTGTTGGAGCAGCCTACGCTCGAGCGCTTCTCCGGGCGCGTATCGGATTCCGGCGAAGGGCGTTGGACGCTGCTCGCGGCGATTGAGTCCGCGGCGCCTGCGCCCGTTCTTAGCGCTTCGCTGTATCAGCGTTTCACGTCGCGCGGCGAGAATGATTTTGCGGCCAAGGTGCTGTCGGCCATGCGTTTTCAATTTGGCGGGCACATCGAAAAGAAAGCCGGCCACTAATTGCTTCCGGAGCCGTCGGGCAACAACGTTACAAGGATTTCAATTGATGAACCACGACCACCCAGACACAAACTCTCTGGCTTCGCCTTGCGTAATGACCATTTGCGGGGCTGCCGGTGACCTGACCAAGCGCAAGCTCATCCCGGCGCTTTGCAATCTGGCCCAGGAAAAACTCCTTCCTGAGCAGTTTGCGATCGTTGGCTTTGCGGTGGACGACTTCACTGCGGAGAGCTTTCGAAAAACGCTCGTGGAGGAGATTCCGAAATACGCCGCGTCACCGATCGATCCGAAGCTCCTGGACTGGATGTGCGAGCGCATCTATTACGTCAAAGGTGATTTTCAGGACCCGGAAGCGTACCAGCGTCTGGAACAGCAGATCGGCGAGGTGGACAGGAAGTACAACGCGATGGGGAACCGCCTTTTTTACCTGGCGGTGGCTCCGCGTTTCTTCTCGACGATCGTCAAAATGCTGGGCCAGTGTTGCTTGTCGAAAGAGGAAAACGGCCGGTGGGCACGCGTTATCGTAGAGAAGCCGTTTGGCCACGACCTTGTCTCCGCCAGGCAGCTCAACCAGGAACTGAAGCAGGTACTCACGGAAAAGCAGATTTATCGCATCGACCATTACCTTGGCAAAGAGACGGTGCAGAACGTCATGGTTTTCCGCTTTTCCAACAACATCATCGAGCCGCTCTGGAACCGCAATTACGTGGACCACGTGCAAATCACGGCGGCAGAAACGGTGGGCGTCGAACATCGCGGTGGATTCTACGAAACTGCGGGCGCTCTCCGCGATATGGTGCCGAATCATCTTTTCCAATTGCTGACCATGACGGCTATGGAGCCGCCAATTTCTTTTGACGCCGACGAAGTTCGCAACAAACAGGCCGAAGTGCTCCATGCGATTCAGCCGTTGACTCCCGAGGAAGTCCTCACCAACATGGTGCGCGGGCAATATGGAAGCGGCGCCATTGATGGCGAACGCGTTGCCAGCTATCGCAGCGAACCTGCGGTTGCCACCGATTCCAATACCGAAACGTTTGTCGCCCTGAAATTGCTGATTGATAACTGGCGCTGGGCGGGCGTGCCCTTTTATTTGCGAACCGGGAAGCGTCTGCCGCGACGTGTAACCGAAATCGTGATTCAATTTCGCCGCACCCCTTTCGTGCTTTTTAGAAATACGAGCGTGCGGAATCTCGAAACCAACCGCCTGGTGATTCACATTCAGCCGGAGGAGGGAATTTCGCTGAGCTTTGGGGCAAAAGTTCCGGGGTCAGTGATGAAACTTGGCCTCGTCAACATGGACTTCGATTACTGCACGTATTTTGGAATGGAGCATAGCACGGGTTACGAACGCCTCTTGCGCGATTGCATGGCGGGGGACGCCACACTCTTCCAGCGCGCGGATATGGTCGAAGCCGGCTGGAGCGTGATTCAGCCGATCCTCGATGTTTGGCACGCCCTGCCGGCGCGCGGCTTCCCGAATTATGCGGCGGGCTCCTGGGGTCCGGAAGAAGCTGACGAGCTGCTGGAAAAGGACGGGCGCGCGTGGCGCCGCATTGGCGAAGAAGAACTCGATAAGCGCGGGCGAATCGCGCCTTCTGCTGCTCGGGAAAAAACCGGGATCGCTACCTGAAGGAAAACGCGAGTGGAGCCGGAAATCCGAATCCTGGCCGATAGCGCGGCCATTGCAAAGCGCGCCGCGCAAGAGTTTGTTCAAGGCGCTGCGCCAGCCGTGCGGGAGCGGGGCGTCTTCCGTGTGGCCCTGGCAGGGGGTTCGACCCCAAAAGCACTCTACGAGTTGCTGGCCCATGATCCGGTGCTGCGCTCGCAAGTTCCTTGGGATAAAATACAGGTGTTTTTCGGCGATGAACGCCACGTCGGTCCCGGCCACGCGGACAGCAATTTCCGCATGGCTACCGAAACGATGCTTTCCAAAGTCCCGCTGAAAGCAAATCAGGTCACGCGTATCAAAGGCGAACACTCGGACGCCGCGCATGCAGCCAGCGAATACGAAGAAGCGATCGCCGCGCATTTTGGCCTGAAGGGTGGCGAGCCTCCGCGCTTCGACCTGCTGCTTGCGGGGATGGGGAATGAAGGCCATACGCTTTCACTTTTCCCAGGGACGAAGGCGCTGCACGCCGAAGGGCGCATCGCCGTAAGCAACTGGGTCGGCAAGCTATACACGGACCGCATTACGCTAACAGTGCCTGCAGCGTGCGCCGCCAGGGAGATCCTGTTCCTGGTAACTGGGGCGGATAAGGCGCTGGCGCTGAAGGGTGTTTTGGAAGGCCCATACGAACCGGAGCAGTTGCCCGCGCAATTGCTTCAGCCGAAGAACGGGAAATTACTTTGGCTGGTGGACGCCGCTGCCGGGAGCATGCTATCTAAAGGAATTCGAGAGTAGACAAGGAGTCTCGTCATGGCCACGACCGTAAGCTTGGGAAAAATTGAAACTTATCTAGGTGCGAAGACCGACGCGCTACTCGGGTTCAAGTCGCCGAAAATCGCGAAAGAGCGCTTGAATCTTCCAGGGCCGGATTTCATCGACCGTGTCTATGCGGCTTCGGATCGGAACCTGCGCGTGCTCACGAATCTCCAGCGGATGTTTGGCAACGGAAGGCTGAGTGGCACGGGTTACCTTTCCATCTTGCCTGTGGACCAGGGCATTGAGCACTCCGGCGGCGCAAGCTTTGCGAAGAATCCGGATTACTTCGATGGGGAGAACATTGTCAAGCTGGCTATCGAAGGTGGCTGTAATGCTGTAGCTTCGACTTTTGGGGTGCTGGGGGCCGTGGCACGCAAATACGCGCACAAGATTCCGTTCATTGTGAAGATTAATCACAATGAGTTGCTAACCTACCCCAATCGCTTTGACCAGGTTCTCTTTGGAACGGTGCAGCAAGCTTATGACATGGGAGCCGCGGCAGTCGGCGCGACCATTTACTTTGGTTCCGATCAAAGTACTCGCCAGATTGTTGAGATCTCGCAAGCCTTTGCGCACGCGCATGAACTGGGCATGGCCACTGTGCTGTGGTGCTATCTACGCAATAATGCTTTTAAGAAGGACAAGGACTATCACGTTTCTGCTGACCTCACCGGGCAGGCGAACCATCTTGGCGTGACCATCGAGGCGGACATCATCAAGCAGAAGCTGCCGGAAAATAACGGCGGCTATTTGGCGCTGAATTCCAATGGCGCGAGCTACGGCAAGTTTGACAAGCGGATCTATTCCGACCTGACGAGCGATCATCCGATTGATCTGTGCCGCTACCAGGTCGCGAATTGTTACATGGGACGAGCGGGATTGATCAATAGCGGCGGCGCTTCCGGCGCGAATGACTTCGAGGAAGCAGTAGCCACAGCGGTCATCAACAAGCGCGCCGGAGGCACCGGGCTCATCTCCGGCCGCAAAGCGTTCCAGCGGCCAATGAAAGAGGGCGTGCAGCTCCTGAATGTTATTCAGGACGTCTACCTAAGTCCTGAAGTTACAGTCGCTTAACTCGCGAATTGCGAATTACAAATTATGATTCGCTTTTTG
>Ga0209474_10000866_pt1 | contig 31106 bp, 30 predicted proteins | sample GraSoiAngelo_145_FD_185902 | JGI IMG/M metagenome (GOLD analysis project Ga0209474, IMG submission 185902) | Grasslands soil microbial communities from the Angelo Coastal Reserve, California, USA - 14_1009_05_20cm (SPAdes) (version 2) | ecosystem: Environmental > Terrestrial > Soil > Grasslands...
GCTCGGGTTCTTCAGCACGCGCTCGTACCGGCAAATGACCACCGGCACGTCCGCGGCCGTCACGTGGAAGCGATCGAGCAGCACCTGGACGCCCGGATCCTTGTCGACGTCGAGGTAGCCGTATGGCTGCCCGTTGCGCGTAAGGAACTCGCGAATTCGCAGCGTGCCCGCCGAATGCACGGATCCGATGAGAACGGCGTCGCCCCTTCCTTCGGAGATCAGCGCCACGCGGCGGAGGATGAAGGCCCGCATCAAGATCTCGCTGAGCTCCGCGTCCGACTGCACGATGTTGCGCAGCATCTCGGGCGTCATGACGAGCAGCTCTCCGTCCTCGCGCATGCGTCCGCGCACGAGGCTGCGCCGGCCGGAGAGCATGTTCACCTCGCCCGTGAACTCGCCCGCACCGTGAACGGTGATCGGCTCTTCGCGGTCGTCGATGGGCTGAACGATCTCCAACTCGCCGGAAATGACGACGAAGAAATCGCGCGTCGCGTCACCTTGCTCGAAGATGATCGTGCCGTGCGGGAAGCGCTTCCGCTCGCCCAGCGCACCGAGTCGTGCGAGCTGCTGTGGCGTGAGGCGCGGAAACATCTGCTCGCGTCGCTGCAAGTACGGATTGGCCATGGAAGCTCCGCTGTTCGATGCCGGGGGTGACCAACCGGTTCTCTAGCGAAGATGGACTACCGATGGAAACCCATTTAAGAGGCGGCATGAAGTTTCCCGGACCGCGCTGCCCCGGTCGCGGCGGCGCACTTCGCGTTCGATGGTGACCAGTAGATCTTCGGCCTCTTCCTCATCGATCGTCAGGTCCCAGTTGCGGGTGACGCGGAAGGGCCAGCACCCTTCGATCGGCATCTGCGGAAAGAGCGGGCCGAGGTGCAACGCGATCACGTTCTCCAGCAGCACCGCACCGCCTGGCACTGCGACAAGCCGAGGCAAGAGCGACGGGACCGGCACGACTCCATACCGAAGTCGGGCGCCGGGACGGCTGGCGAAGCGAATCGCCAGATTGAGCGATTTATTGCGCAAGTGCGGGAACGGATGCGCGGGGTCGAGGGCCAGCGGCGTCAGCACCGGCAACACGTGCCGCTGGAAGAAATCGGCGACCGCGGCGTTCGCTTGCGGTGACAAAGCGGCTCCGCGGAAAAGGCGAACGCCGGCGCGCTCGAGGCCGGGCAGCACCTCCTCCACGAAGATGCGATCCTGTCTTTCGACGAGCGCGTGACAACGCCGCGCGACCGCTTGCAGTTGCTCCGCGGGCATCATCGCGTCGGGTCCCGTATCCGCTACGTGCCCGGACAGCTGCTGCTTCAGGCCCGCGACCCGGATCATGAAGAACTCGTCGATGCTGATGCTCAGGATGGAGAGGAACCGTAGGCGCTCGAGGAGTGGCAGTTGCGGATCGCTCGCCTCCTCCAGAACCCTCTCGAGGAACGCGAGGGTCGAGAGCTCGCGATTGATGAAATTCCGCGGATCGCCCACGACGGGCTCCGGCGCATCGCTCGAGCTGCTCAGCGCAGAGGCGGTATCCATCGGAAGGGCCGCGAACGATCAGCACGAGTACGTACTCGCCGTCTGTGACGTTTGTGTGACGAGGTCGACGGGCCCCCAGCCGTTCGTCTTGCCGAGCGGGCGGCTAGCGCGACGCCTGGCTGGGGCGAGCGAGAAGTTGCTGAAGAGCGGATCTCGTGGCGCTTTTCAAGAGTGGAGATCGTCTTTCTGTTCGTGGGCCTGCCGTTCGTCGCCGTGGGAATCCTCATCGTGGTGTCGGAGCTGCGCGCGCAGCGCGGGTCGTACGCGCAACGCGGAACCGTCACCGGATTCTCGACCGGAGAACGGGACGGGTACTTCCACACGGTGGCCGAATACGTCGGACCGGACGGTGCCATGCGCTACGTGGAGAGCTCGGTCGGGTCGTCGGCACCGGTAGGCGCGATCGGCGATGGCATCAATGTGTTCGTCAAGAACGGCGAGCCCGACCAGGCGGAGATCCAGTCGTCGTTGTCCTACGTGGTCGGCATCGGCATCGCGGCATTGGGCCTCGTTTCCTGCGTGGTGTTCTTCGCGACGTTCCGTGCCACGACGTTTTCGATCGGCGGAGCCGGCGCAGTCACCGCGCTCGTCGGGTACAAGGTGGTCGGATCGCTGCGCCAGAAGCGAATCTCGCTGCAGGAGTGGCGCGAGAAGAGAAAGGCGCTTCGGCCGCGGGTGTTCACCGAGGCGACCAAGAACCAGATCCGCTGGGCCGATCCGGCGGCGGTCGACGCTGCGGTGCGGAAGCAGCAGAAAACGAACCGATTCGCGATACCGTTCCTCTTGGTTGCCGGTATCGGGCTCGTGGTGCTCAGCGCATACCTGCAGCGCAGCACGACCGCATTCCTCGCGAAAGCAATGCGTGCGAACGGCGTGGTCGTCGAGCTGGCCGTGAACCACTCCGGTACCGGCAACAGCTACACTTATTCGCCGGTCGTCGACTTCGAGGTAGACGGACAGACCTACAAGTTCAAGGACTCCGTCGGCTCGAATCCGCCCGGCTATCGACGAGGCGATTCCGTCGCAGTTCTGTACGACCCCGATCAGCCGCGACACGCTCGAATCGACCGCGGCAAGTGGAATCGACTGGTGCCGGTGCTCGTCGGAGCCTTCGGCGCCCTTCTCTGCTCGCTTGGTATCTGGACTCTTTCGCGACGGCGAGCGGCTCGCGCCTGACAGTCAGGCGAAGATGCACTCGAGGAACGTGCTCGGCCGGCGGAGCAGCATCGCGACGCAGCAACGAAGATAGGCGCGGGGACCGAACTCGCGCAGGATCGTCGGTCCTTTCAGCAGGACGTCCCGGCTGGTGATCACTCCCCGAATCGCCATCGACCTCGCTCCCTTCTGGGACCGAGTGTCGCGGGCAAGCCCCGCCGTTACGGGATGAATCGCGGCGTAACGTTCGTCGTGCTCGGCATACGGAGAGATGAAACGCGTCGCAGGAGGGTCTCCATGAAGAACCCAACGCGAGCCACCATTCCTGAACAGAAGCTGGCACGCATCCACCTGGTCGCACGCGTCCAGCTCGCGTACGAGCAGGTCCGGGAAGCCGTGCGACGCTACGGATCGGATCCGGCGCGCCGCAGGCGCGTACGCGATGCCCGCCAGCGCCTCGCCGCGCTAAACCTCGCGCTGGCGCTGCTCGCTCTGCAGAGCTGATTCAGACGGAGGCGCAGCGCTTCGAATCGCGCTTCGGCGCGTCAAGGGGCGACGAAGGCGCAAAAAAAACAGAGGCACGCCAACCGGGGCGTGCCTCTGCTCGTGCAATGCTGTTCGGCTGCTTAGATGCCGCCGAACTGGTAACCAACGCCACCCGAAACGACCACGAAGTCGCCGAAATTGCCGACGTCGTGCGCGTGGACGTTCACGCGGAAGTTCCACTGGTTCCACTGGTAGCCGACACCAGCGCCCAGGCCGAACTTCACGTCGTTCGAGCTAGCCGACGCAGTACCGATGGAGGCGCTCGTCATCAGATCGAAGACGCCCATTTCGGCAGCTGCAAACAGGCCCTGGCGATCCTTCTCCATCACATAGTAGCGCGCGCCGAGGAGCACCGGGATGGAGTGCACGTGCGAGCTCGCGCCACCGCCGAGATCCTTGTCGGCGTGGAAGTCGAACCCGATACGGGCCGTCAGGCTCAACTGCTCCATCATCGGGTACTCGGCCGTCAGCAGCGCACCGCCGCCGATGCCGTTGATGTCCGAGTACGTGCTCAGCGGCAGAGCGGCCTCAGCGTCGACGCCGAAGAGGACCGTGTTGGTGGTATTGGCCAGGCTGCTGCTACGGCTGTGCGTCCTCGCCTCGCCGGCATTCGCGGCACCAGCAAGACAGAGAAGGACAGCGCTCATCGTGGAGATGACTTTGTTCATTCGACCCCTCTGAGCGGACTGGGTACGCGACATGCGACCGTGCTACCGCTCGGTTCCCGCCAACCTACGAAAGTCGGTAGTGCTTGATCAACAATTCAAACGTGTTCCAAATCGCGGTTTGGTGAGATTATCGAACGAGCTGTCAGTAGACCTCCCACCACCGCCCACAGGCAGTCGCGCGCCCCCGGCGGGCAGCGATTTCGTTCGCGGCAGTGCGCGAACGTTTACGCGGCCGATGCGTGATCCGCCGGGTGTGCAAAGGTGCAGGACGCTCTCGCGGCGTTCAGCGCACGGTCAGCTGGAGCTCGTGACGTGCGCGCCCAGGACGGTGTGCGGCGTATCGTCGACGACGGGCAGCTTGCGCACACCAGCGACGTCCATCGGCCTGTCGCCGGCGTAGATTTTGTGGCGCCCGCGCGTTTCGAACCAGTCCTTCGTGCGCGCCACCATGTGCATGTTCTCCACGATCTGCCGCCAGCCGATTCCCGTGTTGTACGCGCAGAAGGAGATCTCCCCTTCCTGCGTGGCGTACGGGATTACGCACATCTCCGTGCGGCGGAAATCGTACGTCCACAGATCCTGGAACCACATGCCGCCCACCCAGAGGCTGGTCCACTCCTGCTCGCGCTCCTTACTGCCCATCACGGAGCCGCCCATCTTGCCGTTGAACAGCTTGAGGAACTCGACCAGCGTCATGCCAGAAGGCGCTTTGCGGCCGTCGAAGTTACGCAGGAAGGACAGCGCGACCTGCGTGAGCGTCAGCTTCTTGCCGCGCCCGGTGTCGACGATGACCGCGATGTCCTTCATGAAGCGTTCCATGTCGAAGAACTGCGTGATCGGCGACCACACCTTCGTCCTCCGGTTCGAGACTAGCAGCACGCTCGACCCGCAGTTCGGGTGGCACGAGCAGCACAGGCCGCCGAAGGTCGGTTGATCGGGACCATTCAGCGCACGCAGGTGGTCCGCCAGCGCGGTGAAGCCGCCCATCGCGCCCAGCGGGTACCAGTCGCGGTACGCGTCGATTTTGCCGTCATAGTAGCGCTGCATCTCGTGAGCCATGTGCGAGATCGTGTACCGCTGCCGGCGGCGATCTTCGTCGGTGATGTCCTCGTCACGGCCCGTGAAGGATACGGGTTGGAACGAGATGCCACCCATCTTGTCCGAGTTGGCGAGAAGGAAATCGAGCAGCGGGCCGACCTGAGTGTCGTTCACGCCGTTGACCACCGTCGTGACGGGTGTGATGTCGATGCCGGCGGCATGCATCGCCTCGATCGCCTTCAGCTTCACGTCGAACAGGTTGCTGATGTGGCGGTGCTTGTTCGCGTCGTTGGAGACGCCATCGAACTGGAAGTACGCCATGTCGAAGCCCGCCTCCTTGGCGGCGAAGGCGAACTCCGGCTCGAGCGCGAAGCGCAGGCCGTTGGTTGCGGCCTGCACCGAGTAGTACCCGACTTCCTTCGCGTAGCGACATGCCTCGAGGAAGTGGGGCGACATGGTCGGCTCGCCGCCCGAGAACTGCACGGACATCTGCCGACGAGGCTTGAACGAGATCGACGCGTCGAGGATCTCCTTGATCTCGTCGAGCGTCAGCTCATGGACGTAGCCGACCTGGTTCGCGTCCATGAAGCATGGGTTGCACATCATGTTGCAGCGGTTGGTGAGATCGATCGTGAGCACGGCGCCGCGGCCGTACTTGATGGACGACGTACCGTGGCGATGGATCAACTCGTCGCCGAGCGTGCGGAAATCGCGCCCCGGATAGCGTGACTCGATGATGCGGCTGAACTCCGGATCAATGGAGAGCAGATCCTCGAACGTGCCGTGGTTCGGACACGTCTTGCGGATCAGGAGCCTTCCGTCCTCTTCGGCGATGCGCGCCTTCACTTCGCCGATGTGACCGTGGACGAGGTCGGCGAGATCGCGTTCACCGCGGAGGATCGCCTGTCGAGTCTCGACCACGCACCGCGGGCAGAGAGAGTCGGTCTCGCGCGGCCATCCGAGCGGCGGCATCGTGCGCTCACGGGTCTTCAGGAGAGGTCCCGGTGCCCATTCCGGGCTGCGTGACGGCGTCTCGGGCAATCGCATGTTGACGGCCTGGAGCCCGTGCCATCCGAGATTGGCGAGCTCGTTGACGACCGCGTCGACCACTCCAGCCATTGCGCCACCTCCTGAAAGTTCTACTGCTTGCGCTGCGCCACCTCTCTGCGTCCTCTCAGCCAATCGAGAATCCGCCACGGTGCTGCCTGTTGCTGGTTAGCCGGCGGTGGCGCCTGGCGCACTTCCCTTTGCACTTCCTCCGATACGACGACGCGCTTCGGCTGCAGCTCCGCGATTTCGGAGTGCTCGCTGCCGGGCGTTCCGATTGCGCAGCGCGTGAGCCCGTCTGCCACGCCCGCGAGGAGGGCAATGCGCGCTCCAAGCGTCGCGGTTCCTGCGACGTAGATCACATCGCCCTTGGCCGCCGGTCGATCGGCCCACAGCGTCTCGACGCGGCGCACTGCCTCGACATGATCGACGAACTGGCACTGGACGGCGCCGTCCCGCGCGATGATTGAACCAAGCGCGGCCGCGCTGGCAGGCACCTCGCGTGCGCGCGCGCGAAATGACTGTGCGCGCTCGGGAGTATCGAGCGTGCCGCCCAGATCGAGCGCCTCGGTCCACACCCAACCGTCGCGAGGTTTGGCGTCGAGCGCGACGAGCAGGCGGTGGCCGGATCCAATCCGTTCCGCGGAAGCAGCCTTGTCGAGAACGATGGCCGCGGGATTGACTGCCGCCATCGCCAGGGACAGCTGCTCAGCAGGCAGCGCCGAGTCGATCACGACGCACGCCGCGCCTTGCGAAATTGCAGCGAGCTCGGTGACCGCCAGCTCAGGGCGCGGCGACGACACGATCGCGACGCGCTCGCCCGGCAGCAGCACCGCGCGATCGCGAAAGAAGAGAGCCAGCCGAATTACATGGCGTTCGAAACGCCAGTCGGGCGTTTCGCGCCACCGCGAATTTTCCCGGTGGAGCAGCACCGCCGCGCGATCGTGTTTGCGCATCGCGCGGAGGAACAGGGTCGCGAGCGTTTGCGCGGGCTGCGTGTCGCTTTCGCGAGTGCCCCGTGCAACCCCTTCGTCTTCGGCCATGCTCGAGCTCTCCCGGAACGATGCCGCGGTCACGTCGCCTGACTGGTGCGGAGCTGCTCGGCGCGGCTGAACAGACGATAGAGCTGTCGTTCCTCCTGCGCGCCTCGGTAGGGGCGGACCGAGACTGGACCGCATCGCAACTGCTCCGCGATCTGCGCGGCGATCCCTTCCAGATCGGCGGCTTCCTTGTCAACCTCGATCGCCACCTCGATCCGAGCGGTGTCCGTACTCGATGGGAGCGCTCCCTGCAGGCGCAGGCGGTGAACTGGTGCGTACCACCACGCACGTATCTCGGGATGTGCCGTACCGACTTCGCGAACGGCGCGGAGCACGTCGAGGATGCTCGGCTGACGCATCGATCACCCCTTGGCTGCTCGGCGACTGCCGCCAACGTCGACGCTACTGCGATGCACGTCGGTTGAAAACGTCGCGCCCAGAGGAAGGAAGGATGCGCGTGCCGATAGCACGCGCTCGCGACGACGCCCACAGCGGAGGTACGTCAGCCTGGGCGGATCGGGCGGATGGAACGGCGCGCCACGGGTCGCGCGAGATCGCGGTTCGCGCCCAGCACCCTGCCGAAGCCGGCGAACAACTCGGACATGAGATGCGGAGTGCGCGGCGAGTCGAACGCGGTCCTCCGACGCAACGCCGCGTTGATCGGCTGACCGCGCGCATCGGTGATTGCGTGGGGCCGGCGCAAGTTCATCGGCTCGCGGACGACTCCGTGATTCGTGGCGTGCAGCACGAGCGCGGTCCCGTCGGGGAGGACGTCCTCGATGATTCCGACATGGGTCAGCGGATCATCGAGCAGCCGGTTGTGATTTCGGTCGTATGAATTGTCGAAGAAGACCAGGTCGCCTTTGGCTGCGTGGCGCGTGCGGAACAGTCGTCCGTGCTTCCGGACATAGCGGTGGATCGCCTGGACTCCATTGTCGCGCGGCGACGCCGCGGCATAGAGATCGATGCCAGCGACACGATATGCGCTGCGAACGTACGTGGAGCAATCGACGCCTTCGGCTCCGCCGCGCTTGCCCAGATCGGCGCGCGCCGCATCGAGCACACGCTGCACCGGATCTGGCCGCGGCTGCGCACGCGGCGGTGTCGAATTCAGTCGCTGCGGCTCGGGTGGAGGCGCAGCAACGGACGACACTGCGACGGGCGCTGCCGCGGCGACAGGCACCGATGCGGCGACGTCGACGGAAGTCGTTGCAACCGAATCACGCTGCTCCGAATGCGAGGTGATGCACGCGGACGCGAGGGCGACGCACGCCACCACGGCGGTTCCTTCGAAGCCTCGTACGATCGATACCCGTCGCATCCAGCCCCGCCTCTTCGTGAGAGTGCCAGCAAGGTAGTGGCGGCCACGGGGTTCGCGCGAGGGGTACTGCAGAACCATTCGTCGCCGCATTCCTCACATGCGGTGGTTGATGTCCCACCACCCTCGCCGTCTACCGTGGCGGCGTGTCTCTCGGAACCATCCAAGTACGCGCTACTCGCGGCGGATTTGTCGATCGGATCGCGGCGATTGTCGGATCGTGGAAACTCGGCTGGAAGATAGTTAGCGCCCGCCGCGCCGACCGCAACGCGGCGCTCATTCTCGGCCGCGCACTATCCGGATCGTCTGCTGTTGGACGCCTCGTCGACGAAGTGCGCACGCGCGGACACGCCCAGGAGCACCTCGACACCGCGTTGCGCGCCTCCTTCGAAGAGGACCGCGCCGATTTCGCCACCGCGTCGCAGTGGGCGCGGCCGTTCGTCATCGTGCGCGGAGTCGCCGCGCGTGTCGTGCTGCGGGACCGCTTGCGCATGTCGCTGCGCACCCGTGACGAGGCATTGGAGCGCCTCGGTCGCGCTGCGCTCGACGGTCTCGTCAAGGCCCCGCGTGAACCGTTCGTCGTCGACGCCATGAACCGGGCACGCGACGCTCGCGCCCGCCTCTCTGGATTCGCAACGCATCGAGCGACTTTGCTGGAGCCGTTCGGCGGCTCGCTCCTGCCCGACTGGACAGTAGCGCTAGGGCGCGAAATCTCCGCGTTCGGCGCATCCGTCGTGCGCGTGTTGGGCAACCAATTCGTTCCGCGTTTGCCAGCGCTCGCCGGATTGGCGGCAGGCTGGTGGGTCACGAGCACCTTCACGGACTCGCATTTCGCCGCCACGCTGCATTCCTGGGGGATCGGCGACGGGCCCACCTGGGCGGTTAGCTCTGAAACGTTCGACCGATTGCAGTTCTGGCTTCCGATTGCCGCGGCGGCCGTCTGCTCGTACCTCGGCAACCGTTTCGCGAAGCGACTGCGCGCGCGATACGTGCTCCCGGCACCGGATCCGCGCGGCACCGCACCTCATCGCTGAGCTGCGCGGGACCCGGAGAGCGGGCCTCAGTACCGGTGGAATTCGCCGCGCGCGACTACGACAGCCGATCCGCCGACTTCCACCCGCTCGATGCGATCGCCGGATCCGACGGCGCGCGCAAACAGAAGTGACGGCCGCCGGAGCTCGGCGCCTTGCCGGATCTCGATCTCATCGCCGAACGCGATGCGGCCATGGCGCGCAAGGTGAACGGCGAGCGGTCCCGCGGCCGACCCGGTGGCCGGATCCTCCACAACGCCGAGCCCGGGCGCGAACATCCTCGTCTTCCAGCGGCGTCCCGAGCCCGCAAAGCAGTTGGCGCCGATCTCGCCCAGCTCTCCGAGCGCGCTGAAATTCGGCCGCACCGCCGCAACTTCGGTCTCGGACTCCAGCTCGACGTACACGTGTAACGGTCCATTCTTGTACGCGATGACCGGCAGCTTGGATCGTCGAACGCCCAGTGCGGCCAGCAGCTCCCCCTCACGTTCGTACGGCCGCCAGGTCGGAATCGGCTGCTGCATCCGTCCGAACACGATCTGACCGCCCTCGCGGCGCAGCTCAATCGGCACGATTCCCAGCCCGGTCTCGAGCCGTACGACATCACGTCCCCGCTGCTCTCCGACGACGAACGCGGTCCCGAGCACTGGATGTCCCGCGAACGGCAGCTCGTGCGCCGGCGTGAAGATGCGAATACGCGCATCTCCATCCTTCTCCGCGGGCAGCACGAACGTGCACTCCGCGAAATTCATCTCTCGCGCGAGACTCTGCATCTGCTCGCCGCTCAGCCTCCGCGCATCCGTGAATACGCCGAGCTGATTCCCCTCGAGCGGTTTCTCCGTGAAGACATCCGCCACAACGTACGGCAGGGTTTGCTCAGGCATACGAGGAAGCCTGCCGTGCCCACCGCGCGTTTGCAACGCTCAGATTACATCCCTGAACCTGCTTCCGATCAGGCCGAGGGCGCGGTCACCCTGCGGGTAGTCCCGTCGTCGGACGCGGAGCTGCGCCTTTTCTAGGATTGCGGGTGAATTGGTCCATCCACCGGTCGCCGAACGAGGCCAGCCTTCAGCGCTGCTTGCATGCTCGGACGAGTGCGCCCATGCGACAACGCATCGCGTACGGCCTCCAACGTTTCGACAAACTCATTCGGTACGGTGATGTGCAGTCGGGACAGGTTGCGGGTCAGCCGAGTGCGCGTCAACCGAAGCTGATTTCCGCCACGACGGCGCTCCCGCTGTGCGAGAGTGCGCGCACGCAGGAGGTCCCGTGCTGGCGATGATTGCCCTGTTGGCGGCTCCGCCCTACTCGCCCGAGGTCGCCGCGCGCCTGGTCGGGTTCGCGCTCACCGACGGCGTCGCTTACGCGCGCGTGGCCGAGTTGGCGGATGGAATCGGACCGCGGCTATCCGGCTCGCCTGGCGCCGAAGCCGCCGTCCGTTGGGCCGTGCAGCGGTTCCGCGAAGACGGTGCGGAGGTCCGCAGCGAGCCGGTGAAGGTGCCCCACTGGGTTCGTGGCGAGGAACGAGCCGAAATCCTGCCAGGTCGCGGCCGAGCCGGTCACTCGCTCGCGATCACCGCGCTGGGAGGCAGCCCAGGCACCCCCACCGGCGGTGTCACGGCAGAAGTGGTCGAAGTTCGCTCGCTCGCCGAGGTCCGCGCGCTCGGCGACAAGGCGCGGGGCAAGATCGTCTTCTTCAACCACAACATGTCGACGCCCGGCGGAAAGACGGGATACGGCGAGGCTTCACCGCTGCGCAACCACGGTCCGGCCGAGGCCGCCAAGATTGGCGCAGCGGGCGCGCTGGTTCGCTCGCTCGCAACTGCGTCGCTGCGAGATCCGCACACCGGAGCGACGACGTTCGAAGACGGCGCACCGAAACTCCCCGCCGCCGCCGTGTCCGTCGAAGACGCGGAGCTGTTGCACCGCCTGCTGCAGCAAGGGCCAGTGCAGGTCCGCATCGGTCTTGGTTGTCGGAGTCTTCCGGACGTCGATTCGGCAAACGTCGTGGCCGACGTCCGTGGTCGCGAAAAGCCTGACGAAATCGTTTTGCTCGGCGCGCATCTCGATTCATGGGATCTCGCGCAGGGCGCCATCGACGACGCGGCGGGTGTCGGGATCATCATGGAAGCGGCTCGGCTGATCGCACACCTTCCGCAGCGACCGCGGCGCACCGTCCGCGTCGTGCTGTTCATGAACGAGGAGAACGGCCTCGCGGGCGGAAAGACCTACGCGCGCGTGCACACGTCCGAAGCGGAGCGCCATGTCGCGGCACTCGAGTCCGATGCTGGCGCCGGTCGACCGATCTCCGTCGGACTCCGCGCCGGTGCCGGAGCTCAGGCGCTGCTCGCACCGTGGCTCGTGCCCCTCGAACAACTCGGAGCGGGCGAGTTCGGCGGCGAGGCGGGCGGCGCGGATACCGGCCCGCTCGGCGCGCTCGGCGTTCCCTTCGTCGGCGTGCAGCAGGACGTGAGCCGGTACTTCGACTACCACCACAGCGCCGCCGATACGCTCGACAAGGTGCGTCCCGCCGAGCTGGCGCAAACGGCCGCGGCGGTCACGTGGGTGGCGTATGCCCTCGCGGAAATGCCAGAGCCGCTGCCTCGCTCCCAAGCGGCGGCAACGCACGCGGCGGGCGCGACTTCTACTCGACCGCAGTAGCTCTTCCCAGGGTGGCGCCTGCGCGCGCCCGGTGGTATCTCGCGCGCCCATGACGACGACGCTGCGTAGCTATGTCCGCGATACGTGGATCGAAGGACAAGGCGATCTCGTTCCGCTCGTAAATCCCGCCACCGAGGAACCACTCGCGCGCACGGGCACCGCCGGCATCGACTTCGGCGCGGCGCTGGAGCACGCCCGGGCGGCGGGCTCCGCTTTGCGCGAAATGACGTTCGCGCAGCGCGGAGAGGTGCTGCGTGCGTGGTCCAAGGCGCTGCACTCGCACCGCGACGAGCTGCTCGGCATCTCCACGGCGAACGGAGGCAATACCCGCGGTGATGCGAAATTCGACGTGGACGGCGCAATCGCCACGCTTTCGCATTACGCCGACCTCGGTGCGCAGCTCGGCTCGTTGCGCGCGTTGCGCGACGGAGACGCCGTGCAGCTGGGCCGCACGGCGCGCTACGCGGGAATCCACCTCTGGGTTCCGCGCGACGGCGTGGCGGTGCACATCAACGCGTTCAACTTCCCGGCGTGGGGCACGGCCGAAAAAGCAGCAGCGACCTTCCTGGCGGGAATGCCGATGATCTCGAAACCCGCCACGAGCACCGCGCTGCTCGCGTTTCACATCGCCGAGCTGGGCGTCGCCACGGGCGCGTTTCCGCGCGGGTCGTTCAGCTTCGTCGCGGGCAGCCCGGGCGATCTGCTCGATCGGCTCGGCCCCCAAGACGTGGTGGCGTTCACCGGGTCGTCGCAAACTGCCGCGAAGCTGCGCGAGCAGCTTGGCCGGCGCGGCGTGCGCCTCAACGTCGAGGCGGACAGCCTCAACGCCGCGGTGCTAGGCCCCGACGTCCAGCCGGGCAGCAGCACGTGGGATCTGTTCCTGGCCGACGTCGTCCGCGACATGACGCAGAAGGCAGGCCAGAAGTGCACCGCCGTCCGGCGCATCTTCGTCGGCCCGCAGCTCGGCGCCGTTCAGGAGGCGCTCGTCGAACGACTGTCGGCCGTCAAGGTCGGAGATCCGGCGCGGCCCGAGATCGGCATGGGTCCGGTATCGACCGCCGACCAGCTGCGCGACGTCCGAGCGGGAATTGCGAAGCTCGCGCGCGAGGCGCGGACACTCGTGGGCGGAGATAAAGCGGTCGCGCAGAAGGGCTACTTCGTCGCGCCCACGTTGCTGTTCGCGAACGATCCGGCGGCGGCGAGCTCGGTCCACCGCGATGAAGTGTTCGGCCCGGTGGCGACGCTCTGCGCCGTGCCCGGCGACTCTGCGGCAGCCGCCGCGCGGCTTGCCGCGAATCTCGTTCAACGCGGTGGAGGCGGTCTCGTGTGCTCCGTCTACAGCGACGATCGCGAGTTCCTGCGCGACATCGTCCTCGCGATCGCGCCGTATCACGGTCGCATCTACATCGGCAGTGAGAAGGTCGCCGGCCAGACCTTGGGACCCGGCACGGTGTTGCCTCAGCTCGTCCACGGCGGTCCCGGACACGCGGGTGGCGGAGAGGAGCTGGGCGGCCTGCGCGGCCTGCAGCTCTATTCGCAGCGCGTCGCGATCCAGGGAGACCGCGCTCTGCTCGACGTCATCGCGCCTGCGCTCGAGCAGCACGCGACGTCAGCGCAGCGCTGACCGAGCCGCCCTACTGCGCCGCCTGCCAGTCGGCGAAGAGCTGCGGCGCCTCGGCGACGAAGTCCTCGTGGCGCGGCCGCCAATCCAGCTCGGACCGCGCCTTCTCGCTCGACACCTTCTGGTCGAGCGCGAGTGCGTCCGCGAAAGGCCCCATCGTCGATCGCGCTTTATCGAGCGGCAGCGCGGTGACCCTCCCGTCCTTACCAGCCGCACGACTCGCCGCTTCCGCGATCTCGCGCAGCGTGTGCGTCGATGCGTCGGTCGCGTGGAAGATCGAGCCTGCCGGAGCGCGCTCGACCAAGCGCACGTAGAGCTCGGCGAGATCGTCGATGTGCACCAGCGGCCAGTGGTTCGAGCCTTCGCCGACGATCTGGGGCGCGCCCTGCGTCACCGCGGCGCCGAAGAGTGACGCGGGAATCCCGCCGCGCGCGCCGTAGACGATTCCCGGCCGCACGACCACGGCACGAATGCCTTCCTTCGCCATCTCGAGCGCGAGCTGCTCGTGCGCGGGGCGCCAGGCGACGAGCTTGATGGGGTTCGTGGGGTGCGACTCGTCGAATGAAACGCCGGCGGTGTCGCCCAGCACCCAGATGCCGCTCGTGTAGATGAAAGTGGCACCCACCTTGCCATGCAGCAGCTCGCGCGCATTCAGGATCGTCTTGCGATCCAGCTCGACGGATTTGGGGCCGTGATCCTGGGCGCAGTGGACGAACGCCTGCACGCCATATGCGGCGGCCGCGTAGCCGGCGGGATTCGCGAGATCGCCCTCCACGAGCTTCACGCCGGGCGACTGCAGCTGAGCGCCCTTTGCTTTGTCTCGGACGAGAGCCTGGACGTCGTGCCCGGCTTTCTTGAGACGCAAGCAGACGGCGCTGCCGATGTAGCCCGTGCCGCCTGTCACGAACACCTTCATCGAGGACGCCTCCGTCGGGTGGCGGCGTCTCTCTACGCTCGCGCGCGTCCGCCGCCAAGCCCGAAGTGGGACGACCACGCGCGCCTGCTCGTCGGACGGACGTCGGTGCGACCGGATAATTGCCTACGCACCGCCACCGCCACTGCGCAGCAAAACCGCCCTCGGTGTGTGCTTGACTCCCACGAAGGAATCACGCATGTGCCGGAAATGTTTCAGCTTCGTGACGTCACGCGGCGTGTCACGTTCCGGCCTTCTCTTTGCTACTGACTCACGCGGGCCCTACCGCGGGAGCCGCAACGCCATGAACGTCGAACGCCTTCCAGTCCGGCATCAGCGCGTCGCGATCCTGCTCAACGCCAATGCGGCCGCCGTTTCCGAGCGCCTGCGTCGCGAGCTAGAGAACTTCGTCCCGCCCGAAGACATCTTCTACTCGCGCACCCTCGACGACGCGCGCGGCATCGCGCGTACGGTCCTCGAGCGCGGGTACGACACCGTTCTCACCGGCGGCGGCGACGGTACGTTCGTTGGTTACGTGAACTGCCTGCTCGACGAAGCAGCGCGCCCGCAGGTCGTCGTCCGCGGCGGCGCTGCGGTCCAGCTCGCGCGTCACCAGTTCCGGATGCCGCGCATCGGCGTGCTGAAGCTCGGCACGGGCAACGCGGTCGCCGAGTTCTGCGGGTCTTCGGCGAAGCGCCTCGGCGTCGTCGAGGACATCCTGCGCGCCCGCTCCGGCGAGGTGTCGCAGGCGCGCGCCGTGCATCTGCTCTCGTGCGAAGGCAAGCTGTCGCCGTTCGCCGGCATGGGCATCGACGCGGCGGTGCTCAACGACTACATGCGCGTCAAACAGCGCGTGGCGGGCGGCAAGCTCCAGTTCGCGGCAGGCGGCGGCGTCGGGTACTTCTGGGCGATCGTCGGCCGTACCATCCCCGCATATCTGTTCCAGCGCGGCGTGCCGAGCGTGGAGGTCGTGAACCTCGGCGCGGCAGCGCGGCAGCTCGGCCCCGATGGCAAGCCGATCGGCAAGGACATCCAGCGAGGCGAAGTCATCTATCGCGGGCCGTGCCGCATCGCCGCCGCGGGCACGGTTCCCTGCTACGGGTTTGGTTTCCAGATGTTCCCCTTCGCGCGCAAGGCACCTGGTCAATTCCAGCTGCGCCTCTCCGCGATGAGCCTTCCGAAGATGCTGGCGCAGTTCCCGCGCATCTGGCGCGGGCACACACCGCGCTCCGGCATGCTCGACTTCCACTGCGAGAAGGTCCAGATCACCTTCGATCGCGACATGCCTCTGCAGACGGGCGGCGACGGCGAAGGCTACCGCAAGCGCATCGTCATCGAGATGGCCGCCGAGCCGCTCGAGCTGCTCGACTTCGCGCGCACTGCCGCGGCGTAGCGAACGCCGCCAACGTCACAGCACGTTCGACGCCAGCTCCGCCAGGGCGCTTCGTTCGCCCTTCGTCAACGTGATGTGCCCGGCGAGGCGTTCGTTGCGGAACTTGTTCACGACGTGGATGAGGCCGTTGTTCGTCGAGTCGACGTACGGATTGTCGATCTGGTAGGGGTCGCCCGTCAGAACGATCTTCGTGTTGTCGCCCACGCGCGTGATGATGGTCTTCACTTCGTGCGGCGTGAGGTTCTGCGCCTCGTCGACGATGATGTACTGATTGGGAATGCTCCGGCCGCGGATGTAGGTCAGCGGCTCGATGGCGATGAGCCCCAGATCGACGAGCTCTTTGTAGCTGCGCCCCGCCTTCTTGTCGGCGCGCGAAAGCCCCATGAGGAATTCGACGTTGTCGTAGATCGGCTGCATCCATGGGTTGAGCTTCTCTTCCACGCTGCCGGGCAGGTACCCGATGTCCTTGCCGAGAGGGAACACCGGGCGCGAGACCAGCATCTTCTGATAGACCTGCTCCTCCATCGTCTTCTGCAGCCCAGCGGCGATGGCGAGCAGCGTCTTGCCGGTGCCCGCCTTGCCCACGATGGTGACCAGCTTGATCTCCTCGTTCAGCAGCAGGTCGAGCGCGAAGCTCTGCTCTTTGTTCCGCGGCCGCAGTCCCCAGGCGCCCTCCTTGAGCGACTTCATCAGCGGAACGAACTTGCCCTTGGCGGCGTTGTACTTGGCTAGCGCCGTGTGGCTGGCGGCGTCGCGATCCTTGAGCAGCGCGAACTCGTTCGGGCAGACGGTCCCGGCGATTGCCTCGGGGACCGTGAGCTCGCCCTGCGCGTAGAACGAGTCGATCTCGGCGCGCGAGGCCTCCACCTCGCGCACCCCCATGTAGACTTCGGGATTTTCGATCTTGTCGTTTCGATAATCTTCGCTGGGCAATCCGAGCGCGTCGGCCCGGATTCGCAAATTGACGTCTTTGCTGACGAAAACGCATCGCAAATTCGGTTCGCGGTCCTTGATGTCCGCGGCGAGCGCGAGGATGCGGTTGTCGGCGAGATGGCCGTTCATCAGCTCGCGCGGCAGTTCCTTCTGCGTGAAGAGCACGCGCAAGGTGCCGCCGCCGTCGAGCGGAACTCCCTCGGTCAGCGAGCCTCCATCGACGCGAAAGGCATCGAGGTCGCGCGACACCTGCCGCGCATTGCGGCCCAGCTCGGAGAGATCGCGCTTGAACTTGTCGATCTCCTCGACGACGTAGATGGGAATGATGACGTTGTTGTCCTTGAACTTGTACAGCGCGCTCGGGTCGTGGAGAAGGACGTTCGTGTCGAGGACGTAGTTCTTTCTCAACGAGGACTCCCGCGCGGCTCGACTCTTCGCGGGGAGCGTAGATCGGGAGGGTCCGGAAACGAAGCTCGAAATCGACCTCAAGCCGCTGCCTTTCCGGGTCCGGATTCGACTCGATTCCGCCCGGTCTGTTTGGCCCGGTACAGCGCCCGGTCGGCAGTGGTCAACAGCTCATCCGCGCTCTGTCCACCACCTGGCCAGGTCGCCACGCCCACGCTGATGGTCACGCGCAGCGTCCCGTGCTCGGTGGCGTGCGCCGTTCCCTCGACGGCCGCGCGCAATCGCTCTGCAATCGCGCGGGCGCCGCCGGCGTCGGTCTCGGGGAGCACCACGGCCATTTCTTCGCCACCGTAGCGCGCCACCACGTCCGTCTCGCGGGCCTGCGCTCGCGCCACGGCTGCCACGCCGCGCAACACGGCGTCCCCGGCCGGGTGCCCGTGCGTGTCGTTGACCTTCTTGAAGTGATCGATGTCGACGAGCAGCAGGGACAGCGGCCGCCGATAACGCTGCGCCTCGCGCACGCGCGCGGTGAGCTGTGCGTTGAGCGTGCGGCGGTTCATCAATCCGGTGAGGCCGTCGGTAGTCGCGAGCCGCTCCGCCTGCTCGTACAGGGTCGTCCGCGCGATCGCCGCGGCCGCTTGCAGCGCGAGCATCCCGAGCTCCGCCTGCGCCGCGTCGGGCAGGCCGTCGCGGCGTCTCGTCCCACAAACCAGCGTGCCGAGCGTGGTCTCGCCCGCGCGCAGCGGGAAGATCTTCAGCGCGCCGAGGCCGCGCACCGCGGTAGCTGAATCGAAGATGACGACGCGCTCCATCGCTTGCAGCTCGCGTCCAGGTAGAGGAGCCCCGAGCCGCACAACGTTTGCGACCAGCCCGGGGTTGTCGGCGAAGTTCAGCCCGACGAGCGGCGCGACTCCGTCGCCTGCGACGGACTGCACGCGATGGCGCGGCCGCGTTCCCGCGCGGGCCGGCTCTTCGACCAAGGTGACCGCGCACAGATCAAGAGAGCCCATCTCGCGCGCCTGCGCGACGGCGCAGTCGGAGGCCTGAGCCACCGTCGTCGTGCGGTTGAGCTCCTCGAGGGCGCGGAAGAAGCGGGCCTTCTCCTCCTTCTCGCGCCGCAGAGCGCCCAGGAGCCGCTCCGCCTCCATCGCCCTCACCACTTCGGCGGCGAGCGCGGTCAGCACCTGCTCATCGGAGGCGGCGAACGGAGCGTCGCGATCCGCGACGAGCGCACCGAGGACGCGTTCCTGGCGATCCCGCAATGGAACGCCGCAGAAGCAGTGCGCGGGAGCCGGACCTTCGTAATGCGACAGGGCTGGTCCGTCGCGCTGGAGCAGCACCGCCCTGCCAGCCGCCAGGATGGCGCCGAGCGCGCCTTCTCGCGCGGCCAGCGGTCCCCGGAAGAGCCGCTCGCTCTGCGAGACGCAATCGCGCAGGCGGACGGTCGCGCCATCGACGGAGAGGAGATAGACCGCGACCGTGTGCGGCTGGAGCGCCGCGGCGGCGACGGAGAGCGCGCCGCGCACGGATTCCTCGATCTCGGAGACGGAGGCGAGCAGCTGCCGCTCGGGGTCGGTGGGAGCCGTGGCGATCAGGCGGAACTCGCGGGCGCTGCGCTCGGCATCGGCAACACGCTTGCGCACGGCGTCCTGCTCGGCGTTGCGCGCCGCGCGCAGCCGCGTTGCGAGCACCGCGTGGTAGAGCGCCGCGAAGACCGCCATGAACGACGCGTGGGCAGCGAAGAGCGGCCACTGCGCGGGAAGCGCGCGCTGCGCGAGGAAGATGCCGGCGTCGAGCCCCACCAGCCATCCGATGGCCGGCAGGGCGAAGCGCAACGGCAACGCGAGTGCGTACGAGGCGCCGAGCAGGTAGACGAGCGGGTACAGCGGACTCGTCAGGCCTCCCGCGAACTGTGTCAAGGCGAGCGCGCCGATCGCCGACAGTGCGCAAGCCTCGCCGGTCCACCACGCTGGAGCGCGATACCCGCGGAGCTTCCTCACGACCTGACGGACGGCGACGATCAACCCGGCGGCGACGAGCACGGCCCAGCACGCGATGCGGGCCGGGTCGAACTTGGCGGGCTGCGCGAAGGAACCGCTGACGAGCAGCAGCGCGAGCGATGCGATGACCGTCGGGACGGCGGCCTTCACCGTCCAACGCCGCGCCCGTCTGGTCCAGTGGTCCGCCATGCGCGCATCTCACTCGAACTTGACGAGCACCTCGTCGGGCCTGACGAAGCCGAGCTGCTCGCGAGCTTCCTTCTCCAGCACACGCGGGTCGATCGGCGAGCTGAGCGCCCGCACCCTCCGCTGCAGCCGCGTGTTCTCCTCGCGCAACGCTGCGTTGGCGCTTTCCTGCCGGGCGATGTCGCGATCCAGCTTGTGCAGCAGGTGCACTCCATGCGGGTCGAGCAATGCAGCGGCGGCCATCGCGAGGGATGCGAGAGCAGCTCCGGCGATCAAGGCGCGCGGCCCACGAGTGACAGTGGAGACCTGCATCGCGGCGGAGCGTTCCACGCACCCCGAAACCCAGCAAGAAATCGGCGTGCGCACACGGGACCACCCCGATCGCGCCCAGCGCGAACGACAATCGCGGAGTCGTCACGGAATCAACGCGACTCGAACGACTGCTCGAGCTCCTCCATCAGGAGCTCGTAGACGCGGCCCGACACCCTGTCGATGAATTCGTCGCCGTCCGGTATCGCGTCCTTGGCAGGGGCGTCGATGAGCGCCGCGAGCGCTCAACGACCGCCGGTCAGATAAGCGAGGATCAGCGAGCGCTCCTCCTTCGTGAGGTGCACGCGCTTCTGTTTTTCCATTTCGTCGAGGGCCGCGATCCACTGCTCCTTCGTGTACGTCGAAGGAGCGTATTCCGAATGGCAGGCCGTACATTTGGCGAGGTACATGCGCCGCGCATCGGACATCGGCTCGCGCGGGCGCGAGCTGCCGCACGCGGCGGCGCACAACGCCAGCGCTACGGTCACGCGACGGCTCACAGGTTGAACCCCAATACCGAACGAATGAACATCTGCTGGTCCTGCGAAGTATCGAGGCCGAACCCCACGCCGAACTGGAGCCACACGCGCTCGGTGGCAACGCTCAGCGACGGCCCCAGGTAGTAGTTTCGCGAGACGTCGGGGCCGACGTACTCCTGCGTCGTCCAGAACTCCACGGCGGCGCGCAGCTGCGGCATCAGCTCGTAGCGAGCGCCGAGATCCACCTCCCAAGTGCGGCCGAGGTCCGCGCGAAACAGGTGCTGCTCGGCGACGAGGTTCGCCACCAGCGCGATGCGGCCGAAATCCTTCTCGAGGATGAGCTTCTCCTCGGTTTCGAACGGCTCGTTGAAGTTCGCCGGCCGCTCCAACTCTCCGTAGATCATCACGTCGATCGGCCACTCGCCCTTCTCGGCGAGGCGGTAGCGCGTCTCGAGGCGCCAGGAATCGAAATGGAACGGCTGCGGCTCTGCCTGCGGGCCACCCTGCGCGAACACGTGGTACAGCGCGGTGTCCCAACGATCGGTGAGGCCGTACTCGAGCTCGACGCGCGTCACGATCGTCGAGTCTGTGAAGGCGCTGCGCGGCGCCTCCACGTCGTTCCACAGCTCGAGCTCGAGGTTCCCTTTCGGCTGGGTCTGGAACTCGTACGCGCGGATCATCGTGCGTCGATCCGCGCGCGCATCGGTCGCGGCCGCGAGCAGGGCCCCGATGAGACCGATTGTGATTCTCATTCTCAGCGGACCGGCATCCCTCATCGCCATTTCTCCCCTTCTCTCCGATAGAGGTGCTCAGCGCCGGCCCTGGCAGTCCTTGCAGAGGCCGTACAGCTCCAGCTTGTGCGGCGTCACGACGAAGCCGTGCTGCCGGGCGACCATGTCCTGCAGCTCTTCGATGCGCTCGTTCTCGAACTCGATGATCTGGTGGCAACTGGTGCAGATGAGATGGTCGTGGTGGTGGCGGCCGATGGCGGCCTCATAGCGCGTCTGCCCGTCGTCGAAGTGTCGCGCGCTGGCGAGCCCCGAGTCGGTGAGGATCTTCATCGTTCGGTACACCGTTGCCGCGCCGATGCGATCGTCGCGCGACTGCACTTTGGCGAGCAGCTCGTCGACGCTCAGATGTCCGGTCGCCGAGAAGAAGGTGTCGACGATGATCTCGCGCTGTCGCGTCGCCTTGAGCCCGCGCTCGGCGATCCAGCGCGACAGCGTCTCGCGCGCCGCGGCGGTCGCGGAGGTCGCTTCCCCCTTGCGGCCCCGGGTGCTCGAGCTGGAGAGGCGGTGTGCCATGTTCATCGCGCACTGAGATTGATTCTCAGTATCGATGTTTCGCGCCGCGCTTGTCAAGGCGCCTGACGCACGAGGCCGCGAGAGCGCAGCGCGTCGCGCCACTTCCTCTGCGCCACCGTGCCCTCCTCGCCCGGCGATGCGTCCGTTCCGAGGAGACGCACCAGCGACGCGTGCGCGGCGCGGCGAACGGCAGGTTCCGTGTCGTCGAGCAGCTCGACGAGTTCGGAGCCATAGCGGCCCGCGTCTCCGCGAGCGCCGGCGACCTCCGCGGCCAAGGCGCGCACCCGCGTGTCCGAGGAGCGCATCAGGACCTGGACGTCGTCTCCCGTATCCTGGCCGATGCGCTGCCTCGAGCCGGGAAGCAGCAGCACCCACACCAGAGCGCCGAGGCCAATCTGGAACAGCCCCGTCGCCGCCGGGTACTTCTTCGCGCGAACGAGCGCCAGCCGGTACACGGCGAAGACCACGAAGAAGATGGCGAATAGCACCGGCGCGGCGGCCGCCGCCTTGGGCGGGAGCTCGCGACCGCCAATCTCGCCGCCGGCCCAGAACGTCAGCAGCGCGCTGGCGACGAGGAGCGCGTAAAGCGCGGGGCGCAACGTGCGCACGAACGCAAGGCCGACGCGCACGCGCAGCCTGCGCGGATCGCGCACGCCATCCACAGCTTCGCTCACGGGCGCTCTCCTATCGCGAGGGTGGCGCCTCGTCCAGGTTCGCTTGACTTCGCCCGTCGCTTCCTTAGGGTGCGCAGCCCCATGGCGTCCGCTCTGCCGCCGCGAGCTCCGCGCCGATCGCGCGCCGACGCGCAGCAGCGCCGGGAGCGGTCCGCGCAGCTGCTCGCGCTGTTCGCGTGGCATCGCGACACGCCGCTGGTGGCGAAGTCGCTCGGGCTGTCGCTCGACGAGCTGCACGCCGAGCTGGACGACCTGAAGCTGCGGCGCAAGGCATATCGCCTGGTGCGCGGAAGCGACGCAGAAATCGCGATCGTCGAGCCGGTGCCGGGTGCGCCGAGCGGACCGCCGGTGCGGCGCCGGAGCCGCCGTTCGCCGACGGCTGCGGCGCCACCCGCGGAAGCGCCCCAAACGCCGCAAGCTCCTGCAGCATCGCAGGGCGCGCGACCGGAATTGCCTCCAGACAAACGCGCCGACGCCCAGCCTCGCTTTGGTGATCGCGAGACCTCCGGAGCCGCTCCCGTCGAAGACCAGGCGGCTCAGCTCCGGGCGCTTCTGGCTCAAGTCGGGCCACGCCGGGCGGCGCTCGCGGCGCGGCTCGCCAGTGTCCGCCACCCACTGTCCGAGCGCGTCCTGCTGGCGCGCTTTCGCGCCGCGGGTCTGGAGCGCGAGTTCGGCCAGCGGGAACGCGATCTCCTGCGCGGCTTGTTCGCGCGTCACCACGGATCGCTTGGCGCAGTCGCTTCCGCGCTCGGCACCGATGTCGACACCCTCCGTCGTGTCGTCCGGGAGCGCGGACTCGAGCGCGAATTCGAGGCGGCGCGCGAGCGGTTTCGGGGAGAGGCTCGCAAGCGACGGTGGCCGCGCGAGCAGATCGAACAGCTCGTGCGGCGGCGCGACTGGCTCGCCGACCTGGGAATCGTGGACGAGATTCAGCGCGATGTCCTCGCAAAGGCGCGCGGCGCCTGGGAAAGCGCGGGTGGGTCGCTCGAGCGATTGCGACGCGAGCTGCGAATCTCCGAGCGCGACGCCCGGGCCCTGCGCGACCTGCTGAGTTGAGCGGATCGGGCAGCGCCGTCGGGGACGCATGTTACAGTTTGCGCGATGCCGATCTACGAGTTCGTGTGCGAAGCATGTGGCCACATCGTGGAGCGGCTCCAGAAACTGACCGATCCGCCTCCGGACGCATGCCCCGAGTGCGGCGGCAAGATGGCGAAGATCATGAGTCGCAACTCGTTCCAGCTGAAGGGTGGAGGTTGGTACCGGGACCTGTACAGCTCGCCAAGCTCGAGTCCCGCGAAACCGGCGGAGGAGAAACCCGCGCCCGACAAGAAGGGCGAGAAGAAAGAAGCGTCCGCGCCGGCCGCTCCGGCGACGACCACTCCGGCGAAGAAGGACTGAAGCGCCGCCGCGGAGAGAGGCCGAGCCAGCGGAACCGCTTCAGGTGAGCAGCTGCTGGGCCGAGTGCGCGTCCTCGGTGCGCAAAAGCATCGAGAGCCGGCGCGCACGCTCGAGCGCAAGCCCCTTGCGGTCGTGCTTGAGGAACGCGTAGACGTCGACGCCTCGCCGGGCGAGCATGGCGAGCCGCTCGGCCCACCTGCTCCATACGTCGTCCGAATCGTCCTCGCGGCGGATGCGCACGTACGCAAAGTCCGCGGTGAGCTCGAGGCGTGGCGGTCCGGCGCCATAATCGGCGAGCACCATCGCGGCATTGTGCGCGGAGAGGACTCGCAGCACGGCTTCGGTCCGCCACGAAGGATGGCGCAGCTCCAACGCGAGCCGGATGCCTTCCGGTACGGCGCGGAGGAAGTCGTTCAGCGCGGCGCGGTCCGCGGTCGCGGTGTGCGGGAACTGCACCAGGATGGGCCCGAGGCGCTGTCCGAGCGGCTCGGCGAGCTCGAGAAGCGCGGCGAGGGCTCGCGCGGCGCCCTTGCCCGCGCGGACGTCGACGCGGCCGGGAAGCTTCAGCGCGAACTCGAAGCCCGCCGGAACGGTCTCTGCCCAGGTCGCGAGCGTCGGCGCATCGGGAAGGCGCGTCTGGATCTCCACCGCGCCGAGATGCGAACCGTAGAGAGCCAGCATCTGCGTCGCGCTGATCCCCGGCGGGTACACCGTCCCCACCCATTCCCGATACGAGAATCCGCTCGTCCCCACCCTCGCTTCCGCCAGCATGGCGCGAAGATAGGCATCGCCGCCCGCCCGGCGCCGCGCTGCGCCTGCTTGCCCGGATGCACCTTGGTGCCGAGCGCTCGTGCGCTTTGGGGAAACTCGTCCGGGGACGATCGCAACCACGCTCGCAACCGGAGTGTCTACGTCGTCGTCGTGGGGGGCGGCTCTCCGCCTGAAGGAGCGGGAGACTGCGCGGGCGCGGAGGCGGCCGGCGGCGTTGGAGGCGGAGCCGCTCCCACCGCCGCAGGCGACCTGCGCGGCGCCGTCTTCTTGGGCGCCGGTGCCGCGGCGCCTTGCGTCTTCGCATCCTTCTTCCGCCGCTTCATGCGCTGCTTCTGCTGCTTGCGCCGGCGCATGATCAGTCGGATGTGCTTGCTCTTCGAACGAGCCATTCAGTTCTCCTGGGAGTGACTGCCTTCTGCCACAAGCATTCGCCGGATGAAAGGCGAACGAGGATCATTCCTCGCCGGGATGCGGCTGCAACGGCACCGGCATTCCTTCCGCTCCACGCACGGCGCTGGGCGGCGCCTCGGCGACGGTCGGCGGGTCGGCCGGCTCGCGCACGCGCTCGGGCGGAGGAGGCGCGGAAGGGGGTGGTTTCGAGACGGTCGGCTTCTCACGCGGCTTCAAGCGCCACCGATCGAGCAGCTCCTTGGTGCGCCCGAGCGGCAGCGCGGGCGCGAAGTTGTCATTGGCGCCGGCCATGTCGCGCGCCATGCACAGCGAATTGAGGATGGCTTCCTCCGTCGCCTCGATGGCCGCCTCGTACACGGGGTTCAGCCGCTGATCGAGGAGAACTTTCATGTGGTAGATCATCTTGCGCGTCGTGCGCGGGATTTCGTTGGCGGTGGAGAACGCCAGGATGATCTCGCCCGACCCGTGCGCCGCGATGCTCCCGGCGCGGCCGATGCCCAGCGCGACTCGTTTCGAAACGCGCCCGAGCTGATGGGAATTGAGCGGCGCGTCGGTCGCGAGCACCGCGATGATGCTGCCGGAGCTCGTCGCCCGCTTCGGAATCTCCCGGTACTCCTGTTCCAGGATCGGACCGACCGGAAACCCGGCGATGCGCAGGTCGCGCATGTGCCCGAAGTTGCTCATCACCAGGACACCGACGGTGAATCCACCCAGCGCGGGCGGGAGCTTGCGACTGGAAGTGCCGATTCCCGCCTTGAAGTCGCAGCAGATCATCCCCGTGCCGCCGCCGACCGACCCTTCCGCCACCGGACCGGAGCTCGCCGTGTGCAGGGCCTCGAGCACGTTGTCGGCCAGCACGTGCCGGCCGGCGACGTCGTTGAGCCAGGAATCGTCGCACTCGCCCACCAGGGGGATGAGCACGTCGTGCTCGCCACCGATGCCGGGGAACTGGTCCACCATCCACTGCACCGCGGCGTCGCTCACCTGGCCCACGCTCAGCGTGTTGGTGAGGAAGATCGGCGTCTCGACGAGGCCCCATTCGATGAGCTGGGTCATCCCGCTCACTTCGCCCGCGCCGTTCAAAACGAAACCGCCGCCGATCAGCCGTTGCTCGAAGACGTTCTGCTCGTTCGGCAGGATCGCCGTCACTCCGGTGCGCACCGGACCCTTCCCGCGACGCAGCGGACCGGCTCCACGGATGATGGTGGAGTGCCCGACGAGGACGCCCTCGACGTCCGTGATGCCATTCCACTTTCCTGGGCGGAAGCGGCCGAGCGGTACGCCGAGCTCGCGGGCGCGATACCGCTGCTCGGGTCGCGGTGCGCCGGTGTGGTCCTGCGGGGTCTTCACTCTCTAGAAGTACCTGACCTTCCAGAGAGAAGCCACCGCTTGGCCGCCGGACTGTTCGGACCGCGCGCGAACGCGCAACCCGGCGAAATTGCGGCTAATCAGCCGTGGAACTGCGTTCCGGGCCGCTGCTCCTGTTCCGCGGCCGTGCCATTACCAGCCCCGGCGGCCGTTCCATTGCCGTTCGCCGCGACCGGTGTGGCGACGGGAGGTGGTACGGTTTGCGGTGCGCCCGCGCCCCCCACGGTGACGCGCGCCGACTCGCGGCGCTCCCGTTCGCGTTCCTTGTAGCGGCGGATCGCGCCGGACAAGATCTCGGCGATGAGCGCGTTGTACTCGATGCCCGCCGCCTTCGCGATGAGCACCAGGTCGCTCCAGCCGGGTGTCAGGCCAGGCAGCGGGTTCGATTCCAAGAAATAGATCTTCCCTTGCTCGTCCATGCGGAAGTCGACCCGGGCGACGTCGCGGCAGCCGAGCGCGATGAAGCATTCGCGCGCGGCGCGCTCGAGCGCCTTGAGCTCCGCCGGCTGCAGGTTGGCGGGCACGTCGTACCGGATCTTGCTCGACCAGTCCTGCTTGTACTCGAATGAATAGACGGGGTGTTTTTCGGCGGCGAGGAACACGACTTCCATCGGCGGAAGCACCTTCGGACGCCGCTCGCCCAACAGGCCCACCGTGAACTCGCGTCCGGCGACGTAATCCTCGACGAGCGCCGGCTGGTCATACTTCGCGATCATCTCGCGTGCGGCCTCCCGCAGCTCCGCTTCCGTCTCGACGACGCTTGTGTGGTGCACACCTTTCGATGAACCCTCGGCGACGGGTTTGACGATGAGCGGGAACTTCAGCTCGCGAGGCAGACGTTCCTTGCCGGTCTGCAGGGTCGTGAAGTTCGGCGTAAGGATGCCGTGCTGGCGTACGATCCGCTTGGCCAGCGCCTTGTCCAGGGCGATGGACAGCGCCGCCGGGTCGGATCCCGAATACGGGATGTCCAGGAGCTCGAGCAGGGCCGGGACCACCGCCTCGCGGTTTCGCCCCTTGATGCCTTCGGCCATGTTGAAGACGACGTCGACCGGCATCGCGGCGAGCACGTTGGGCAACTCGCTCGTCGCCTCCAGGTCGATGACCTCGTGCCCGGCGGCGGAGATCGCCTCCCGCACTGCCTGGATGGTGGAAGGCGCGTCGTACTCGGCCTCCTCGTCCCGACGGCCGTTGATCTCCGGCTTGATGCGCTTCACGTTGAAGGTGAACCCGACGCGCAGCGGGCCCGCCTTGCGTAGCGGCCTTCCCTGCCGCCGCCTCGGATCGGTGATCCCCCAGCGCGCGATCGCGCTCTCCATGACCTTCTCGATGACCGCGTCGGTGTGCAGCCCCTCGAGCGCGGCCGCGGCGTAGATGCCAGCGCCCGGTTCCAGGCTGGGAAGCGCGTTGATCTCGATGAAGTAGACCTGGCCGTCCTCGGCGACGCGGAAGTCGATCCGTCCCAGGTCGCGGCAGCCGAGCGCCCGATACGCCTTGCGCGCCATCTCTTGCGCGCGCTCGAGCACGTGTCCCGGAAAGTTCGCCGGGCAGCGGACACTCACCGCATCGGAATGAATCCCTTTCAGGTCGTAATCGTAGATGCGGTACCGGCGCTTCGCGAGCTCCGACTCCTCGATGACGTACTCGACGGGTGTGAGAACGCCGCTCCGCTCCGCCGCCGCCCTTTCGAGGAAAGCGACCGTCAGGTCCTTGCCCGGGATGAATTCCTCGACCAGGACGCCCGCCGGGAAGCGCGCCAGCTGCTTCTCCACGAACGGGCGCAGGCGCGTGCGATCCTCGATGACGGATTCCTGCGTGATCCCCTTCGACGACCCTTCGAAGTTCGGCTTGACGATCACCGGCCAGCGCCAGCCGTCCAGTTTGAGCTGCCCGATGTCGTCGATGAACTGGCCGCGCGGTGAGATGACCCCGTGCTCGGACAGCATGAGCTTGGTGAGCGCCTTGTCCAGCGTCACCGCGAGCACCCACGCGTCCGACCCGGTGTAGGGGAATCCCAGCTCGTCGAAGAGCGCGGGGTAGAAGGCCTCGCGGAAACGGCCGCGGCGGCCCTCGGCGGTGTTGAAGATCAAGTCCGGCGCGAATGCCTCCAGCCGCGCCGCGGTCCGGCTGGCGGGACCGCTCACCTCGATGCGCTCGACGCGGTGGCCGAGACGCTCCATCGCGCCGCTCAGGGCGTCGATCGTCTCGCGACTGTCGAACTCCGCTTCTTCTTCCGAATCGGTGAGCCGCAGGTTGTGCGTCAACGCTATGCGCATGCTTCCTCGGTGGGAGCCCTCTACGGACGCGCGGAGCCGGCCCGGGCTGGAGGCGGCTCGCTTTCAAAACGATTCCGCGCAGCGCGCGGGGTCGCGAGGCCCGCGCCGGCGGGCGCCGTTGCCTGCACCGCGGGCGCCTTGAGGCCGAGCGCGATCGACGCGTCGATCACTTGCGTTCCGGCGATCAGGTCGCCGAGGCGGCGCATCCCGAAGTCGCGGGTCAGCACTTTCAAGGCGACGCCGGTCTCGATCGCGAGCAGCACGGCGAGGACGGCGATCGTGATGGCGATGGGATGCGCCGAGCCGAACAGGGCGGGCAGCAGCGCGATGGCGAACACGGCGTTCCGCCGCAGACAGGCGGAAATCCCGGCTGGACGCCGGGTCGCGAGCAGCACCACGCGCAGCCCGAAAGCGCGCTTCCCCAAGGATCGCCCGGTGCCGAACAGAGCGTCAGAGCAGAGGATCAGGGCGAGCGAGAGGAACGCGCCGATGCGCGCGTGCTCGCGCACGAAGAAGAGCGGGAGCAGACCGACGAGAAGGTCGAATGCGCGCGCCAGGGAGCGGCGGCGCAGGTCGGCGGGCGGGTAACTCGGGGGTTCAGCGATCTCCACCATGTCCCCCGGATTCCGCGACGCTCCCGCGGACCACTTTGGGCCCTGGCTGCGGAAGGATCAAGCGAGATCCGACAACGTGCGCGCCGCTTCGACCGCGCTGTAGGTGAGGATGAGGTCGGCTCCGGCGCGCTTGATGCCGGTGAGGATCTCGAGAAGCGCGCGGCGCTCGTCAATCCAGCCGTTCTGCCCGGCCGCCTTGAGCATCGCGTACTCGCCACTGACGTTGTAGGCCGCGATCGGCAGGTTCGAGAGGCGCTTTACCTCGGCGATGACGTCCAGGTAAGCGAGTGCGGGCTTCACCATCAGCATGTCCGCGCCTTCCTGGATGTCGAGCAGCGCCTCGCGGCGGGCCTCCCGCACGTTGGCCGGATCCATCTGGTAGCCGCGGCGATCGCCTTCTTTGGGCGCGCTCTGGGCGGCGTGCCGGAAAGGTCCGTAGAAGGCACTGGCGTACTTCACCGCGTAACTGAGGATCGCCGTTTCCGTCAGGCCGTGCTCGTCCAGCGCCTTGCGGATCGCACCGACGCGGCCGTCCATCATGTCGCTGGGAGCGACGATGTCCGCCCCGGACTGCGCATATGCCACGGCAGCGCGTGCGAGAAGCGGCAGAGTCTGGTCGTTCGCCACCGCGACGTGCCCGCGCGCGTCGCGCGCCAACGGACCGCAATGGCCGTGGTCCGTGTATTCGCACAGGCAAACGTCCGCGATGGCGACCACGTCGGGCGCAGCGTCGTTGATCGCCTTGAAGGCGGTGCAGACCGGACCGTTCGCGTCCCACGCCGCCGTCCCCTGTGCGTCTTTGTGGTCCGGAATGCCAAAGAGAATGACCGAGCGGACGCCCGCCGCGCGCGCCGTCTTCACTTCTTCCACCAGGACGTCCACCGACAGCTGCGCCACGCCCGGCATGGACTCGATGGGACGCCGGACTCCCCTTCCGGAGACGGCAAAGAGCGGAAGGATGAGATCCGACGGCTGGATGCGCGTCTCGCGCACCATCGAACGAAGCGCTGCCGTGCGGCGCAACCGGCGGGGTCGGTCGATAGGGAACGTCATTGGGGAGACGCTAACGCCGTGCAGGTGCGCGACGCAATGCCACTACATCCGGTAACGAACGCCGAAGGTGGCGGCGTGCTCGCGCGTCTCCACCAGGAGCGCGCGGTCGACGGTGTTCAGGATGGTCGAGTTGGTGAAGACGGCATGCCAGCGGGTGAAGTCGTACCCGAAGTCCATCGCGGCCGAACGGCTGATGTCGATGGACACCTGCACCCGGACGCGGACCTGGTCGGCGTCGGAGAGGTCTCCCAGGTTGCTTTGCGCCAGGTAGGGATAGGGCGTGATCGCGCCCTCGAGGTAGCCGGACAGCGTGATGGTCGGGAAGAGCCGTATCGAGAGCTCGATGTTCGAGTCCAGACCGAACATGCCGAAGGTCGGCGCTCCTTGCGCCGAGCGACCTACCTCGTAGCGCGTCAACGCTCCGGCGCTGGCGATCAGGACGATTCCCGGTGAGATACGTGTGGCCGCGCCAGCGAGGATGCGCACGGTCCAGTCGACACCGCTCGACCCGAGACCCTGGTTCTCCGTCTCGAATCGCCCACCCTCCAGCTCCACGCGGGCGAAGAACGGCTTGTCGGGGTTGATGCGGAGCGTGTACCGAGCGAGTCCGCGGAGCGGCTCGAGCGAGTCGGAGCCGAACCGCGACCCCTGGCCCGAGTCGACCCGGACGGAGAGCAGCGCGGGCTTCCACGCGATCAACAGGCCCGTGGGGGCGGGGTCCGGTACCTCGATGGGGATTTCGCGCACCTCGGGTACGGTGGGCTTCTCGGGGGCGCCTTCGGCAAAAGCGGCAGGTGCGCTGCAGAGGAGGACGGCGCCCAGCAATGCTCGCACCGTTCGAGAATACCCGTTCACGGGGCAGGAATCATCGGTAGGTGCCCGCGGCCCGGATGGCGCGCAGCACAGCTCGTGGGACGAGGTGGGACACATCGCCTCCCGCGGCGAGCAGCGCGCGTACCGCTGACGA